>Ga0207868_1000810_pt1 | contig 27826 bp, 30 predicted proteins | sample Passage237B_FD_187370 | JGI IMG/M metagenome (GOLD analysis project Ga0207868, IMG submission 187370) | Cellulose adapted compost microbial communities from Newby Island Compost Facility, Milpitas, CA, USA - Passage2 37B (SPAdes) (version 3) ... | reverse complement strand
TCACCGCGCGTTCTTCAGGACTCAAGTGGTTGTATCGTTTTCCCATCGCAACACCTTACCGAAGTCGGAGTGTTGCACTTGGAAGTTGAGACTAAGGGCATAGGCCCGCATGTCCACTTTGAGCCGCATCGGCACATCATCGACTGTGACCATGCGCTCGCTGGGCGGCACCAGCGCCTGGGCGACGAAGCCGCCGGCAGTGATGTGCTCCCATGTCTTGCGCGTCAGCTTGTCGCCCCGATAGGCGGCCTTGCCCCCGTAGCCCGCCATCGGCTTGAAGAACCATTGACGCCGCTCGCGCCAGAGGACTTCCGCATTGGCCGGCAGGACAGCTTGGGCGGCGGGAACCACCGCGCGCAGCACGGCACGGTCGGCCTCGCCGGCACCCCAGCGGGCCATCTGTACGTCATCCCCCAGCCAGATCAGATTGCGCTTGTCTGCGTGCATAGCGTGCGCTCGTGGGTGCGGCGTCAGCACCACCGCGCCCACCTGATAGGCGCTGCGCAGCGCCGCATGCGAAGACTCCGACAAGTCGAAGTCGGTGAGCCGGTTGTAAACCATGTCGATTGGCAAATCGGCGGGAAGCGCCGGGTGCCACAAGGCACCGTCGCGCCATTGGAGTTCGCGCGGGTCGGCCACGATAGCCCGGACGCCATGATGCTCGAACAGCCGCCGGACAAGCTCGAACTCGGGGGCGAGGTACTGCTGCTGCGGATCGTCATCGACCACGACCGCCGTGCGCCAGGACTGCACACCCCGCTGTGCCCGCCATTCGGCGCGGAACATGTCGATGAAGGCTTGCGTGAGGTCGGCACGGCCCAGCCACTGCTCCATCGCCGCGCAGCAGGTGTTCTGCGCCCCGGCCAGCGCGGCACTAAGCAGCGCGCCGCCCGCATTGGCGTTGATCTCGATGAGACGCGGGCCGTCCGCTCCCAGGTGGAAGTCGTACCCCATGAACACGCCAGATGGGCCGAAGTCCGGCGCCAGCGTGTCCGTGCCGTGCGCGCGTTCCACCACCGCCTGCCGATAGCCCGGCAGGCAGGTGACACGCTCCAGCGTCGCCACGGCCTGGGCGATGGCGTTGCGGGTTGGCATGTCGATGAACACCGCCGTTTCCGAAAACAAGTGGGGATGGCTGTCGGCCAGCGACGTGGGCAGGCTTTGGTGCAGCCGTGTTGCATCGAGCGTGCGACATGCACAGGAAAGATTGAGCTGTTCGGCGAGGTTCATGGCCGCTTTCATCGTGCCGCGGACTGCTCGCGTTCATACCAACCGCGCGATCGGTTGACCACGCGCACGACCAGCAGCATCACCGGCACCTCGATCAGCACTCCGACCACGGTGGCCAGCGCCGCGCCGGAATGGAAGCCGAACAGGCTGATAGCCGCCGCCACGGCCAGCTCGAAGAAGTTGCTCGCGCCGATCAGCGCCGAAGGACAGGCGATGTTGTGCTTCTCGCCCACCTTGCGGTTGAGCCAGTAAGCCAGGCCAGAATTGAAGAACACTTGGATCAGAATGGGCACCGCCAACATGGCGATGACCAGCGGCTGTTGCAGGATGGCCTGGCCCTGGAAAGCGAACAGCAATACCAGCGTCAGCAGCAGCGCCGCAATGGACAGCGGGCCGATGCGCTCCAAGGCCCGATCGAACGCGGCCTGGCCCCGGCGCAGAAGCGCGCGGCGCCAGAGCTGCGCGATGATGACCGGGATGACGATGTAGAGCACCACCGACACCAGCAGCGTGTCCCACGGCACCGTAATGGCCGACAGGCCCAGCAGCAGGCCGACGATGGGCGCGAAGGCGAAAACCATGATGGTGTCGTTCAAGGCCACTTGCGACAGCGTGAACACCGGATCGCCGCCAGTCAGCCGGCTCCAGACGAACACCATCGCCGTGCAGGGCGCGGCGGCCAGCAGGATCAGGCCGGCCACGTAGCTGTCGAGCTGGTCGGCCGGCAGCCATTCGGCGAAGACCTGACGGATGAATATCCACGCCAGCAGCGCCATCGAGAACGGCTTGACCGCCCAATTGACGAACAGCGTGACGCCGATGCCGCGCCAATGCTGCCTGACCTGGCCCAGCGCGCCGAAGTCCACCTTGAGCAGCATCGGAATCACCATGATCCAGATCAGCAGGCCCACCGGCAGATTGACCTGGGCCACTTCCATGCGGCCGATGGCCTGGAACACGCCGGGCGCAAGCTGGCCCAGGGCGATGCCGGCGACGATGCATAGCAGCACCCACACGGTCAGGTAACGCTCGAAGACGCTCATGGCGGGCGCCACCGGCGCGCGGCCGGCGGTATCGGTTCCTGCGGTCATCGCGCGGGCCTCACTGGTGGCCAATGTCGCGCAGCTCGCGCTGCAAGGACATGGCATCAAGGCTTTTCAGGGGCAGCGACAGGAACAGCTCGATGCGCCGGCGCAGGGTGATCGCGGCGTCCGTGAACGCCTTGCGCTGCTGTTCCTCCGTTTCGTCGACGGCCGCCGGGTCGGGCACGCCCCAATGGGCCGATACCGGCTTACCCGGCCACAGCGGGCAAGCCTCGCCAGCGGCGTTGTCGCAGACGGTGAAGATGAAGTCGAACAACGGCGCACCCGGCGCCACGAACTCGTCCCAGCTCTTGCTGCGGTAGCCGGTCGCCGGCAGGTGCAGGCGCTCCAGCGTGGCGAGCGCCAAGGGATGCACTTCGCCTTTCGGATGACTGCCCGCCGAATAGGCGCGAAAGCGCCCTTGGCCCAAGGCGTTGAGGATGCCTTCGGCGAGGATCGACCGGGCCGAATTGCCCGTGCAGAGGAACAAGGCGTTGTAGGTAGGTTCTGTCGTCATATGCGCCTCGCGTCAGCAGCAGGAAGTAGTCGATTTCGCAGCGCGTGGCGCGCAGCACGCCGCAGCGGCACCGGGTACGGGCTGGGGTGCTTCGTTGAAGACGGGGATGTTGCCCAGCGTGTGGAAGTGTTCCCAAGCCACGCCCTGCGGGTCGGTGATCCAGTGCTTCTCGCTGCGCGCGTAGCAGCAAGTCGTAGTGCCTTCGTCCAGCAGCGTCATGTCGGCGGCCTGCGCACGGGCCTTCAGCGCAGCCAGTTCCTCGGCATCGTCGGTCTGGATGCCCAAGTGGTCGATGCCTGGCTTGCTGCCGCGCGTGGAGACAGCGAAGTTGACTGGCGGGTCTTCAAGCATCCACTTCGCGTAGTCGTCTTCGATGCGCGTGGGTTGTGCAGCGAACAGTTGGGAGTAGAAGCCGATGCTGCGGTTCAGGTCATCGACGTGGAGGTGGACGTGAAAGCGTTTCATGGGGATTTCCTTTCAGCAGGACTTGCAGGCGGAGGAGGACTCGGTGACTTCGCAGGCGCTGCCCTGGCAGCAGTGCTCGGTCATATAGCCGAGCAGGCTGTTCATCTGCGCGAAGTCGGCGCGGTAGATCAGGTTGCGGCCTTGCTGCTCGATGGTGACGAGGCCGGCGTGGGCCAGTTCCTTCAAGTGAAAGGACAAAGAGTTGCGGGCCACGTCGAGCTGGTCGGCGAGGACGCTGGGCGTCAGCCCTTCGGGGCCGGCGACGACCAGGGCGCGGAACACGCGCAGGCGCTGGGTATGGGCCAGGGCACCAAGGGCGGAAACGGCTTGATCTTCGTTCATGGTTCGATAATACAACATTTATTGAATCATTGTGCAAGGAGCTAGCAAACAGAACCTCATGGCGTCCCGGCGTGCCGCCGTCGGGTTCGCGGGCTACGCCCCGCGCTTCGTGCCGAATCGCGGCCATTCGGCTTTGACCCCTGACGCCTCCGGCCCTCTCGGGCCTGCGCGCTCCGCTTGCCCCAAAAGCCGACTGTGTGCAGTGGGCGGGTGTGTGCGGTCTTGCTGTTCCCTTCACCGTATCACGGCGTTCTCGCCGTCAAGGGCGGCGCGCGCCATGCGCGCTTGCGTCCTGGCGGCCGTCTGCGACCCCTGACTGCTTGCGCTGCGCCGTGCTGGCGCCGGTTCCGGGCAATTCCGCCCGAGCAACCGGAGCACGATCATGTCGCAACTGACCCTCTCTCTCGATACCCCGCTGATGGTGCGCGATGGCCGTGGGCGCTATCGGCCGGCGGACGCCGACCAGATTCTGGAAGCCGCACGCCAGGTCATCGAACAGAAGATGCAGCGTGGCGCGACGTTCACGTCGCCGGAGGCGGTGAAGGACTACCTGCGCGCCAAGCTGGCCGGCTTCGAGCACGAAGTCTTCGCGGTGTTGTTCCTCGACACGCGCCATCGGCTGATCGACTACGTGGAGATGTTCCACGGCACGATCGACGCCGCCGAGGTGCATCCGCGCGAGGTAGTGAAGCAGGCGCTGCGACTCAATGCGGCGGCGGTCATCGTTTCGCACAACCATCCGAGCGGGAACCCCGAGCCGAGCGCGGCCGATAAGGCGCTGACCTCGCAGCTTCGGCAGGCGCTGGCGCTGGTGGACGTTCGCACGTTGGATCACATCATCGTCGCGGGAAGCCGTACCACGTCATTCGCCGAGCGCGGCCTGCTTTGACCCTTGGGGGCTTCGGCCCCCTTTTTTTTGCTGCGCCCGGCGGCGCAACTCCGGCCCTCGCGGGCCTACGCGTGCTGCGCACTTGCCGAAAACGGGACTGCGTGGAGGTGCGAGGGAGGCGGTCTTGCTGTTCCCTTCATCGTGCCACGGCGTTCTCGCCGTCAAGGGCGGCGCGCGCCATGCGCGCCATGCGCGCTTGCGTCCTGGCGGCCGTCTGCGACCCCTGACTGCTTGCGCTGCGCCGTGCCCCGGAAGGGTCGGGCAATTCCGCCCGGCATCCTTTCAGGAGTTCACCATGAACAACGCACTCATTACTGACGAGCAGCGCGTCGTGCTGCTGGCCAACGGCCGCGAATCGTTGGAGAACCCGGACTTCGATCCGGCCCCCGTGGTCAAGCTGTTCACGCCGGACGCCGGCGCGACCTGGCTGCTGACCGAGATTGATCCCGACGACCACGACCACGCCTTTGGTCTTTGCGACCTGGGCCTGGGGGCGCCGGAAATCGGCTGGGTCAGCCTGGGCGAGCTGGCGACGGTGCGCGGCGGGCTGGGCCTGCCGATCGAGCGCGACCTGTCTTTCCGCGCCGAGAAGCGGTTGAGCGTCTATGCGCGCGATGCGCGGCTGGCCGGGCGGATCGCTGTCTGACCTGGCCTTGGGAGCGCCGCAAGGCGCTCCTTGTGCTTTGTGCTTTCTCGACCATCGAAGGAGATCCATGCCATGAGCAGCCATCACGACTACATCATCGAAATCACCGCGCAGCACGATGCGCTCAAACCGTTCGCGCCGGAGAACGGCCAGCCCTTGCGCTTCAAGATCGGCGACGCGGTGATCTACACCAACGAGTACGGCGCACAGTTCCGCCGCCGCGTCACCGGGTTCTACCAGCCCACCGGGCTGTCGGGTCTGTACGCGCGCGGTGCGCGCTACCTGCTGGACTCGTCATCGCCGTGGATGCCGGTATTGGAATCCAGCCTGCGCCCTGACGACTCGGCGTGATGCCTACGCGCCCCTTGCGGGGCGCTGCGCGCTTTGCTTGCCTCCAGGGGAAAGCCCTGCGGGCTATCCCCGCCGCGCGGTGCTTGGCGCCCCTCAAAGACCGCCGAACCGGCTGCGCCGGATCGGCCAGACCGCAGCAGTCGCTGTCGAACACGCTTCCCCATGACCGGCGCATGAGCTTGTGCATCGAGCATTGAAGGCTGTGCGTCCCCGGCCAAGAAACATGGCCGGTCGCGCTGTCGTGCGCGCTGCGCATCGAGCCGCCTGCGGCGTCTCGCCCCTTCCGGGCTTCCATCGTTCCCTCGCTCCGCTCGGCTGACGCCTCCGGCCCGGCTTCCAGCTTCGGGCCTGCGCGCTTCGCTTGCCGTGCGATCGGCGTGTTGAGGGGCCGTTGCCATGTCCAGCCGTCTCCCCTGACTTCATCACCTTGTCCGCGACTGTAGCCCGCGCCCGTGCGCCGTCAAGGCGCGCAGGGCCGTGTCCTCGCTTCGCTGCGGGCCGCACCAACCCTGCGCTTGCCTCCTTGACGGCCCCCGTCCGCGCGCTCCTGACCGTCGCGGGCGATGAACTCAGGAAAGACGGTGGCAACAGGGCCAACCGGGTTCCTCGTGCCGACCGCACCAAACAGCCGAAAGGCTGGGCTCCGAATCTAGGAATCCGGTGTGCGGTGAACAGCAAACCCTTCTTTCTTTGTCAGGAGAAATGCCATGCAACTCGCATCCCGCTTCGCTTCCCGTTCCCCGGTGCTGCGTTCGGAACGTCCCTTGTCCGACGACCAAATCCGGGCCGTGGCCCCGTCCATCTTCGCGGACGCCCCGCACGAAAGCCGCTCCGAGCGGTACAGCTACATCCCCACCGCGACCGTGCTGCAAGAACTGCGCGGAGAAGGCTTCGAGCCTTTCATGGTGACGCAGACCCGCGTGCGCCACGACGACCGCCGCGACTACACCAAGCACATGATCCGGCTGCGCCACGCCAGCCAGATCAACGGCCGCGAGGCCAACGAAATCATCCTGCTGAACTCCCATGACGGCACCAGCAGCTATCAGATGCTGGCCGGGATGTTCCGCTTCGTTTGCAGCAATGGCCTTGTCTGCGGCGACACCGTGGCCGACGTGCGCGTGCCGCACAAGGGCGACGTGGCGGCGCAGGTCATCGAAGGCGCTTACGAAGTCCTGCACGGCTTCGACCGGGCGCAGGAATCGCGCGATGCCATGCGCGCCATCACGCTCGACGCCGGGGAATCGGAAGTGTTCGCCCGCGCTGCGCTGGCGTTGAAGTACGACGAGGACAAGCCTGCACCCATCACGGAATCGCAAATCCTGATGCCGCGCCGCCATGACGACGACCGCCGCGACCTGTGGAGCGTGTTCAACCGCACGCAGGAGAACTTGACCAAAGGCGGCCTGTCCGCCCGCGCCGCGAATGGCCGCCGCCAGACCACCCGGCCCGTGCAGGGCATCGACCAAAGCGTGCGCCTGAATCGCGCCCTGTGGCTGCTGGCCGATGGCCTGCGCCAGTTGAAAGCCTGAATCCCCACGCGGCAGGGGCAGGCAGCAGCCCTTGCCGCTTCTCTCGCTGCTGCATCCCAACCGCAAGGAGTTATCACCATGAACGCCGTACTCAAAACCGAAACCGTCGCCATCGAAGCCGCCGCACCGCTGGAAGTGGCCGACCCGACCAAGAACCTGATCTTGGTTCCGCTGTCGCAGTTGCTGCCGCGCCGTTCCAAACGCAACGTCCGCACTACCCCGCGCCAGTCCATCCCCGAACTGGCCGCGAGCATTGCCCGCATCGGCCTGTTGCAAAACCTGATCGTCATTCTTGCCGCCGATGGCGAGGCTTACGAGGTGGTGGCAGGCGACCGCCGCCTGACCGCCTTGAAGCTGCTGGCGAAGAAGAAGCGCATCCCCGCCGACTACGAAGTGCCGTGCCTGCTGGTGGCCGACGCTTCCGCCCGCACCGTCAGCCTTGCGGAGAACGTGCAGCGCGAGAACATGCACCCCGCCGACCAGTTCGCGGCCTTCGCCGCGCTGGTCAAGGAAGGCCGGCCCATCGAGGACATTGCCGCCGACTTCGGCGTGTCCCCGCTGGTGGTGCAGCGCCGCTTGAAGCTGGCGAATGTCTCGCCGCGCCTGATGGTCGACTACCGGGCCGGTAGCGTGACGCTGGAACAGTTGATGGCTTTGACCATCACCAACGACCACGCCGCGCAGGAGGCCGCGTTCTATGGTGCGCCGGAATGGCAGCGCAGCCCGTCCAAGCTGCGCGAGCGCCTGACCGAGCGCGAAATCGACGCCACGCACGCGCTGGTGCGCTTCGTCGGGCTGGATACCTACCAGCAGGCAGGCGGTGGCATCCGCCGCGACCTGTTCGCAGAAGGCGATGCCGGAACCTACCTCACCGATACCGCAGTGCTGGAAACGCTGGTGCGCGACAAGCTTGCAACGCTGGCCGAGGACGTGCGCGCCGAGGGGTGGGCATGGGTGGAGGCCGTGCCGCATCTGGCCTACGAGGAACGGCAGGCGTTCCAGAACGCCCCGCGCCATCGTCGCGAGCCGACCACCCGCGAAGCCCGCCGCATCGCCTCGCTGGAAACCCGCCTCGAAAAGATCGACGCCGAACTGGAAGAAGCCTGCGACGCCGAGGACGAGGCCAAGGCCGAGAAGCTGGAACAGCGGCGCGATCAGGTGGTCGGGGAACTGCAAGACGCGGAGGATGCCTTGCAGGGCTATGCCCCCGAGGTGCGCGAGGTGGCCGGTGCCATCGTCACCATCGACCGCAACGGCGAGGCCGTCATTCATCGCGGCCTGCTGCGCGAAGCCGAGGCCAAGGCGCTGCGCACGCTGGAAAAGCTGCGGCGCGGTTTCGGCAGTGCCGAAGGCGAAGCCGCCAACGACGAGCACGAGGACGCCGACGACGCGCCCAAAGCCGCGAGCCTGTGCGACCGGCTGGCGCAGCGGTTGAGCGCCCACCGCACGGCGGCGCTGCAAATCGAAGTCGCACGGCATCCGCACGTCGCGCTGGCCGCGCTGGTGCATGGCATGGTGCAGACCGTCTTGCAGCCCGACGCCTACGGCGATGGCCTGCCGCTCGGCGTGCGCCTCACGACGCAAGACCGACTGGAAGGCGTGGCCCCGGACTGGCCGGAATCGCCCGCCGCCGTGGCGCTGCGCGAACTGCAACAGGTGGCCGGTGAAGCCTTGCCGGAGGACAGCGCCGAACTGTTCGCCGTGCTGCTGGCGAAGTCGCAAGATGAGCTGGTACGCCTGCTGGCGGTATGCGTGGCCGCGACGGTGGACGTGGTGACGCCCCGCGCCATGACGCACCAGCGCGGCGAGGAACTGGCGCAGGCCGTGGGCCTCGACATGGCCGCATGGTGGAAGCCGACCGCAGAAGGCTACTTCAAGCACGTTTCCAAGGCCGCGATTCTGGATGCCGTGGGCGAGTACGCGCCAGAGCAGGTCAACCGGCTGGCGAAGCTCAAGAAGGCCGACATTGCCAGCGAAGCCGAGCGGCTGACCGATGGCACGGGCTGGATGCCCGCCATCTTCAAGGCCGCAGACCCGCAGGAGGCCGCGCAGGAAGAAGGCCCGGAGCAGGACGCCCCGGAGGATGCCGAAGCAATGGCGGATGAACCCGCCGAGGCGCTGGCCGCTTGACCCGCGCCGAAGGCAAGCGCCCCGGCCTCGACCGGGGCGCTTCGCTGGAAGGAGAACCGCCCATGACCTGCACCACGACCAGCCGCCCACGCATGGCGGCAACCCATGCCCCCGGCACGGTACGCGCCCGCCGCTGGCATGGTGAAGGCGATGTGCGCGGCTATCGCCCGCCCTCGGGTTGGATGGCCTGCGCCGACCTCACCGACATTCACCCCATCACGGGCCGCGCCCTGCCGCGCGCCGTGTGGTGGCTTATCGAAACGAAGGAATAACCGCGATCAACACCGCGCCCAGGCCGTGCCGTCCTGGGCGCGGTGGACGCAAAATCCGGGCGCGGCGGTGGCCGCGCCCGGTGTTCAAGCCCAACTGCCAGATCGGAACGCCGCCGCTATCGCGCAAGCTCAGGTGACGGCGTTGATGTGATCGGGCTTGCCGCCCGGTCTGCAAGCCGAAGCGCCAGCAGTCCGCAGGAATCACCAGCAGTTTTCGGCCTGCCGCGTGCATGGCTCGCAGTTTGAGCAGCCCTCATTTCATCAGAGGCATATTCGCGTTCCCTGCTTGGAAATCTGGAACGGCCTGGGCGTGTCGGCGCGATGCGCCGCCGGGCTTTCGGGCTGCGCCCCGTGCCGTCTTTGCCGTCACGGCCATTCGGCTCCAATCCCTCACGCCTTCGCGCCTGCGGCGCTGCGCGCTGCGCTTGCCTCCGGGGGAAAGCCCTACGGGCTATCCCCGCCGCGCGATGCTTGGCGCCCCTCGATGCGGCCGAACCGGCTGCGCCGGATCGGCCCGGCCAGCGCCCGCCGCGATGGACGGGACGCTGGCAAACACGCTAGCGCTTGCTGCGGCAGGTTGTGCGGATGCGTGCCGTCCTCAACGCTGGCGGTTCCTGCCCATCACGTCACGAAGGACGGTTCACGGACAATCCGCCCGGCATCGCTATGGAGCTTCCACACCGCGCCTCAAGACCTGCGCCGCAAGGTGCGGCAGGAGCGTTCTCGCCTGTCGTTGGGTGGTTGACCTGGCCCGCGTCAGGGGGCGAGCCGGAGAAGCCTTCGGGCGGGGATGCCGAGCCGGCCATATCTCCTTTCGGAGCGGTTCGGCCCAAGGCGTCCTTGTCTCGTTGTGAATCCTGGCGGGGGCGCGGCTGCGCCTCGGGCTTCATGGCTGCAACCGTCCGGCGAAAACAATTTCCCCGCCGCTGCGCGGCTTCCTCGCGCAGCAAATTCTTTTCGCCTCCCGGCCCTCCACTACGTTGCGACCGCAAGCGGTGCAGCCAGCCCGTCCCCCGCCGGCCGGATCACAACAAGGACGCGATGGGCGCGAACCTTGTTCAACCGAAAGGAGAAAACATCATGGCCAACATCGGCACCTTCACCACCGACAAAGACGGCTTCACCGGCACGCTGCGCACCCTGACGCTCAACGTCAAGGTCAAGCTGGTTCCCAACGACAAGGGCAGCAGCGAGAACGCCCCGGACTTCCGCCTCCAGGCCGCAGGCCACGACATCGGCGCGGCATGGAACAAGACCAGCGAGGCCGGGCGGGAATACAAGTCCGTGACCCTCGACGATCCTTCGTTCCCGGCTCCGGTCTATGCCCGCCTGATCGAAGGCGAGGACGCCGCGCACGACCTGATCTGGTCGCGCAGCAAGCCCCAGGCGGCGTGACCGCCGCAGCGCCCCGCCCATCGCGGCGGGGCGCTGTGCTGCTGGTCGCAGCACATCACCACGTCACGCGCGCGGCTTCGCCGCGCCGCGTTCCTTCAACACCGCCTCCAGCTCCTGGCGCACCTGCGCCAGCAGCTCGTCGGCCTTGTGCGGGCTGTCGCCCGCGTAGGCGAGCGTCAGCAGCGTGAGCGGGTGAATCTCCATCACCTCGCACAGCTCGGCCAGCTTGTGCAGGGTCGGGCTTTTGAGGTCGCGTTCGAGGGTGCTCATATAGGTGCGGCTGGACACGTCAGAGAAGGCTTCCTGGCTCAAGCCACGCGCCTTTCTAACTATCTTCAACGCCTTCGCCAATGAGTTCCCAGCCGCCACCTATGGTTTCCCTCGAAAAACCAAGATGACAGCCCATTGCGCCCTATAGGACTACAATCTATAGTGTTCATTTGGTGCTCTACGTTTTTGTGCCTTTACGGAAATCCGCATCGGCGGATTCCAGCAAAGCCACGCAGGCGCATCCGTGCTTGCGCACGAAGGCGTAAATCCGGTTCGGCGGTTCTGCGCTTGGGCGTGAAACCGCATCCGTGCATCATTGGATTTGTGGGATTGCCGACCATGCCCCAGCCACTCGCCACCGCCCCGGAGCGCGCGCAACTGCTCGCCAACGGCGCGGCCCGCGCCGCTGGCCGGGCCATCGACCCCGTGCCCGTGGTGCGGCTGTTCACGCCGGACGCGCATGTGACCTGGCTGCTGGCCGCGCTCGATCCCGCCGATGGCGACACCGCCTGGGGCCTCATCGACCTGGGAATCGGGATGCCGGCGCAGGGCACCGTCAAGCTATCCGACCTGGCTGGCATCGTCGGGCCGCGCCAGCAGCCCGTGATGCGCGACCTCTATTTCCGCCCCACGCGCACGCTGTCGGAATACACCCGGCTGGCCGAGCGCGACGGAGCGATCCCGGACTGAATACGGCCTACTGTGACTTTTTCAGTCTGGTGTCATACCGGGTAGGTCTCAATCGAGATTCTTGCGGCGAAGCCCTACCAATCTGATCCAAATAGACAGGATGCTTGACGCGGGCTGCGGCAGGCTGGCTTGTGCGGTGCCCTCGGTCGGGGCGCTGCCGCCGCAGCATTGAGACGAATACCGCAACACATCGGAGCCAATCGGTCTTGATAGCCCCATCCGCTGTTTTCACCCCTGACGTTCCGACGAAGGCGATGTAGCGCGTAGTTCTTCCGTGGCGGCGAGTCCTGTTCGCAGGAGGAGGCGTCATGGTCAATCCTCATCACCTCGCGCATTGGTATCCCACTGCCGCATACCTGTATGTCTTTTGGCTGGATGCGCTCGCGCTCGCCTGGGAGTACCTGCGCAGGCATCCAGACTACCGGCTCGACTGGCTGCGCCGTCATCGCCGGCGTGAAGCAGCGCATCGCTGGGGCTTGCGCCTGCTGGAAGACCCAGCCCTGGATGCGCGCGACGCGCATCCAGCCTGGCTACCCGGCCACGCTGCCGTGGTGCAACTCTACCCCGATGCCGATCCGCCCGTGGATGCCGAATCCTTCGCGTTCTGGCGCATCCCCGGCCAAAAGCAACTGTTCCACGACGGCAAGAAACTGGCGCTGATCGCGCGCAGTCCACGCCATTGCCTGCGCTTTGCGCTGGCGGCTGGGCTCGAAGACGGCATGGCCGTCGCCTATGCCCACCGCGGCGGCGCTGCCGCGCCTGCGCGCGGTCATGTGTTCGGCGCGGCACTGGCCGATGCCAGACGTAGGCCGACACCTGCCGCGCTGCTGGAACTGCACACCTTGCAGGCGCTCGACGCGACCCTGGCGGGTGCGTCCTTGCGCGACGTGGCCGAAGGTCTGTTCGGCGCCGATGCCGTGGCTGCCGACTGGCACGCCGATGGCGATCTGCGTGCCCGCGTGCGCCGCCTGGTGCGGCGCGGCGATGCGTTGATGCGCGGCGGCTACCGCCGCCTAGCACAACTGTCGCCGCTTGAGAAGGGACGTTTTGATGGAGACGCAAAACGTCCCTGAGCAGAGCAGCTTCGTTTTCTGAGACTGGCTTCCATCCGGTTGCGCTGTGTGGCCGGAGCTTTGCAACCGATGGAGGTTCATCTCATGCGTCCCGCTCCTTTGCGGCCTGCCGCCGCTGTCTCAACTGCTGCCGCGCAGCCCCAACGCTATCTGACCAACGACGAAGCCGCCGAATACCTGCGCCTGTCGCCGCGCACGCTGGAAAAGCAGCGCGTGATCGGCGGCGGCCCGCGCTTTCGCAAGTTCGGCCGGCGCGTCATGTACGCCGTGGCCGACCTCGATGCCTGGGCCGCCGACCGCAGCTTCGAGACGACTTCCGATCCCGAATACGCCGAGCACCACTCGGCCGACAGCCGTGCGCGCTGACCACTGGAGCGCGGGAGGCCATCGCCATGTCCAGCCCTGCGCTGCCGTCCCGGCAGCGGCCGTTGCAAGAGCGCGAACAGCTCGACCTGTTCCGCGCCTTGCCCGGCGACATGGCGCCGCGCGACAGCCAGGACTTGATGGCCTTTCCGTTCTTCTCGCTGGCGAAGTCGCGGCGCGTCGCGCCGATCGACTTCCGGGCGGGGAACGTCACGATCCGCGTGGAAGGCACGGCCGAGCATGGCATCGCCACGATTTGGGACGCGGACGTGCTGATATGGGCGGCCTCGCAGATCGTGGAAGCCCGCGACGCGGGCTTCCGCTCGTCGCGGCTGATGCAGGCCACGCCCTACGAGATCCTGCGGTTCATCGGGCGCGGTACGTCGCTGCGCGACTACCAGCGCCTCAAGGCCGCCCTCGACCGGCTGCAATCGACCACGGTGGCCACGTCGATCCGCGAGACGACCGGACGGCGCCTGCATCGCTTCTCGTGGATCAACGAGTGGAAGGAACTGGCCGATGCCAAGGGCACGCCCTTGGGGCTGGAGCTGATCTTGCCGGACTGGTTCTATGCCGGCGTCATGGACGCCGCCCTGGTGCTGACCATCGACCCGGCGTATTTCCGGCTGACGGGCGGCATCGAGCGCTGGCTGTACCGGCTGGTGCGCAAGCACGGTGGCCGACAGCCGGGCGGCTGGCAGTTCGATTTCCGACACCTGTATCGGAAATCGGGCAGCGCTACGCGCTTCTCGGACTTCGCCTACGACCTGCGCACGCTGGTCGCGCGGCAGTCGCTGCCGGGCTACGCCCTGGGCATCGAGCGGATGCCGGACAACGGCGCCGAGCTGCTGACCTTTCGGCCCGTGCCATACACGGCACGGGGATAAACGGTGCGCAACTTGTGGACGGGCTCGTGCTATCAGGAGTACGAGGTATCGTGCTATCAGGAGTACGAATCGGCCGCAAAGCCAATAACGGCGCGGGTTTGCGGCCCCTCTAACTTCCCTAACTTAAAACCTCTAACTGGTAGTAGAAGCGCCGCGCCACGGTGGACAACCGCCACGCGGCACGACGCGCAGCGGCAACAGCCCGGCTTTCCAACACGGAGGGCCGCGCCATGATCGTTGCTCTGCTCAACCAGAAAGGCGGCGTGGGCAAGACCACGCTCGCCACGCACATCGCTGGAGAGTTGGCGATGCGCGGCCAGCACGTCGTGCTGCTGGATGCCGACCCGCAAGGCTCATCGCTGGACTGGACGCAGCGCAGAAGCCAGCAAGGCTTGCCAAGGCTGTTCAGCGCCGTGGGCCTCGCACGCGAAACGCTGCATCAGGAGGCGCCAGAACTCGCCAGGCGGGCCGATCACGTCGTCATCGACGGGCCGCCCAGGATCGCCGCCTTGGCGCGCTCCGCGCTGCTGGCGGCCGAGCGCGTGCTGATTCCGGTGCAGCCCAGCCCCTACGACCTGTGGGCCAGCGCGGAGATGGTGGCGCTGATCCGCGAAGCGCAGGTGTTTCGGCCTGCGCTGCGCGCGGCCTTCGTCATCAATCGGCGCGTCAGTACCACCGTGATCGGACGCGAAGCGCGCCAGGCACTCGCCGACCAGCCGCTTCCTGCGCTGCGCGCGGAAGTGCATCAACGCATCGTGTTCGCCGACAGCGTGGCCGCTGGACGGCTTGCACGCGAGACGGCGCCGGACAGCGCCGCCGCGCGCGAAATCACCGCGCTGGTGGACGAACTGTTGCGGTGGACGCCATGACCGCAAAGCCGCCACCGAACGGCAAACGCTCGGTCAAGCGCGTCGGCATCGGCGCGCGTCCGCCCGCGAATCCGCACGCCGAGGCGTGGATTCGCCAGGGCGACGCCGATGCGCTGGGCAAGGGCGACCTCTACACGGCCCGCCTCACGCTCGACATCACGCCCGCGATGCGGGCGCGCATCAAAGTGTCGGCCTTCACGCAAGGCGTGACCGTCTCCGACCTGCTGCGCGGCTTGCTGGAGCGCGAGTTTCCAGAACACCGCAGGGAGAACACCCCATGACCGCATCCGCTTCGCCTGCCGCTGGCGCGGCCACGGCTGCGCTCGCAGCACCTTCCGGCCAGCTTGCCAGCGCGCCGCTGACGCGCGTGGCACTGGCCTACATCGAACCGCGCTTCAAGCTCTACCTGCGCTTCGGTGAACCTGCGCGCACGCACCAACTCGACCGCTGGCGTCGCTGCGCGGTGTTCCTGCCGGGCGCCATGTTGTGCCGCATCCGCTGGCAGGCCAACGACTACGGCACGATCCGCTGGCAGCTCATGGTGATGCAGGCTTGCACGCCGTTCGATGCGGCGCAGCGCATCCCCGGCGTGCAGCCTGGCGCGCGCCTGCTGCTGCACGCCGAAGGGGAGAACCAGGTGCGCGCCGTGCTGGAGCGCATCGACCCCATCGAGGCGCTGGGCATCGCGCCTATCGGAGCGTCGCCCGCGTACTGGCGCACGCTCGCCAACCGGCTCGCCGCGCGCCTGCCGTTGCCCGAATACACCGCCGAGCGACACGCCGCCTGGCTGACCGGGAGGGCGCTGCCATGACCGCCGTTTCCCCTGCCGGCACCGAGCCGCGTCCTCGCGCGCCCCGCGCACGTTTGCGCGCTCGCCTCGTGCTGGCGAGCCTGTCCGCCTGGGGCCTCGCTGCGCTGGCTTGGGCGTCCTTCGTGCATCCGCTGCCGCGCCTGATCTACAACCCGTCCGACAGCGTGGCGGTCGGCTGGTATCGCGTCGATCCGCTGGGCCGTAAGCCCGGCTCGCTGCCACGCCCCTTGTCCGTGGGCAGCATCGTCCTGACCACGCTGCCGCCAGACGCTGCCGCGCTGGCCGCGCAGCGCGGCTACCTGCCGGCGCGCGTCCCGCTGCTCAAGCGCGTGGGCGCCATCGCGCCGCAGGAGGTGTGCATCACTGGCCGCATCGTCCGCATCGACGGCGTGCCTTCGGCCGCCGCGCTGCCCGCCGACCGCTGGGGCCGGCCGCTGCCATCCTGGCAGCAGTGCCGTCGCCTTGAAGCTGGCGAACTGTTCCTGCTCAGTGTGACCAACCCGGCGTCGTTCGACAGCCGGTATTTCGGGCCGGTCAGCGCATCCGCCGTGATCGGCGTCGCGCATCCGGTCTGGCTGGAGTCTCGCCCATGATGGCCGCCGACTCGCTGCACGTTGCCGTGCATTTCATCGTGCCATCGGGCGTGTCGTTCTGCTGTCCGTCGCCATGCTGTCGCGCGTGCAGTGCGAGCGCATCCGCGCCGCACTTCGCGCTGCCTTCGGCGCAGCCGTCCCACGTGCAGGCGTCTTGCCTCGAACGCGCCCGACCTGCGGCCCTCACCGCGCTGGTTCGCGCGTTCGCCGGCGCGCTGGCTGCTCGCGCAGCAGCGCCGCCGGGCCGCCGCGGCCCGGAGCGCCAGCGAGGGGCAAAGGCGGAAGGCAAGACAAAAGGACGCGGCACCGGGCCGCGTCGAAAGCCTGTCTGCACGTGGGGGTGGCGCGGCACGGAGCGGCTTTGCCGCCGTGCCGCTTGGGGCGCGAAGCCCGCGCCGATGCAGTCATGTCCACGTGCTTCGCACGCCCGGACACGCCAGAGCTTGCAGGGAGCCCAGCCATGACCAACCGCCGCGATGACGATTTCCGCATTCGCCCCAGCGCCCCGAAGAACCGGGGCCAGGGCTTCGTTTCCAAGGTGCTCAAGCAGGCAGGAAAGGCCAGCAGCGGCAAGTCGGCGGTGCGCCGTCCTGGCGGCAGTGGCAAGGGCGCCGGCATCGGCCAGCGGCCCGGCTCGCGGCTGGGACGCGGCCACACGGCGGCGCGCTTCGCGGGCGCGAAGCTCACGCCCATGTCGCGGCGCGTGACCATCAAGACGCTGCTGGTCAATCAGCAGCGGGCCAGTCCGCAGTCGCTCGCCAAGCACCTGCGCTACATCGAGCGCGACGGCGCCGGCCGCGATGGCGAGCCAGGCCAAGCCTATGGGCCGCAGACCGATGCTGCCGACCTCGACGCCTTCAAGGAACGCTGCGCCGACGACCGGCACCATTTCCGCTTCATCCTCTCGCCGGAGGATGGCGCGGAACTGGACGACCTGCGCACCTACACGCGGCATCTCATGGGCCGCATGGAAGCCGACCTGGGCACACGGCTGGAATGGGTGGCGGTCGATCACTGGAACACCGACAACCCGCACACCCACTTGATCGTGCGCGGACGGGACGACACGGGCAAAGACCTCATCATCGCGGGCGACTACATCGCCGATGGCTTCCGGCATCGCGCGTCCGAGCTGGCGACCGAATGGCTGGGGCCACGCACCGAGCTGGAGATCCAGCAGACCTTGCAGCGTGAAGTGGATCAGGAGCGATGGACGAGCCTGGATCGCACGCTCAAACGCGAACTGGGCGACGATGGCCTGGTGCATGTCGAACGGTTCAACGAACCGCGGCTGCAACGCCAGCGCCTGCTGCTGATCGGCCGCCTGCCACGCTTGCAGCGCATGGGCCTCGTCGACGAGACGCAGCCGGGCACCTGGGCCGTCCATGCGGATGCCGAAAAGACGCTGCGCACCCTGGGCGAGCGCGGCGACATCATCCGCACCATGCAGCGAGCCATGCGCGGCGAACCGCGCGAGCTGGCGGTGTTCGAGCCGGGCGACGATGGCCGAACCATCCTCGGCCGCGTGGCTGCGAAGGGGCTGGCCGACGAGCTGCGCGACCGGGGCTATCTGGTCATCGACGGGGTGGACGGCAAGGCCCACTACGTCGCGCTCAACGCCCGCGACGAGCTGGCGAACTATCCCACCGGCGCCGTGGTGGAGGTGAAGGGATCGGCCGACGTGCGCGCGGCCGACAGGAACATCGCCGCTCTGGCGAGCGATGGCCTGTACCGCACCGACCACCACCTCGCCATCGCACAGGGTCAGGCCATGCCGGGCCGTGATCCGCAGGAAGTCGTCGCCGCCCATGTCCGCCGGCTCGAAGCCTTGCGCCGCGGCGGCATCGTGGAGCGCGTGGCCGAGGGGCTATGGAAGGTGCCGGGCGACCTGGCCGAGCGCGGTCGCCAGTACGACGCGCAGCGCCTGGGCGGCGTGGCTGTAGAGCTGAAATCGCACCTGCCCATCGAGCGGCAGGCGCGCGTGATCGGGGCCACCTGGCTCGACCAGCAGTTGATCGGCGGCGGCTCGGGCCTGGGGGACCTGGGCTTTGGCGGCGAGGTCAAGGAGGCATTGCAGAAACGCGCCGACTTCCTTGCCGAACAGGGGCTGGCCGAGCGGCGCGGGCAGCGCGTGATCCTGGCGCGCAACCTGCTGGGCACGCTGCGCAACCGGGAACTGGCACAAGCCGCGAAGGACATTGCCGGCGAAACCGGCCTGGAGCATCGCCCGGTGGCCGATGGGCAGCGCGTGGCCGGCATCTACCGGCGCAGCGTCATGCTCGCCAGCGGGCGCTACGCGATGCTCGATGACGGCATGGGATTCAGCCTAGTGCCGTGGAAACCAGTGATCGAGCAACGGCTAGGTCAGCAACTTGCTGCCACTGTACGCGGCGGCGGTGTGTCATGGGAGATTGGACGGCAGAAAGGCATGTCCATCATCTGACGAGCAACCTGCTTCCGACGAGTCGAAACTGCGCCCATCCACGATCTGCATTCTCCCGCAATGGCGAGAGGCCAACTAAGCGATGCGAGGCAGCGTTAGATCAAATTTAGTCGCTGTATCGCTGGACGTTGCCTGCACATGTCCACCATGAGCTTCGGCAATTGATTTGACGATGGCCAGCCCTAGCCCTGCACCTGCGTTCTTTCGTTGGCGGGCAGGATCTACTCGGAAAAAGCGATCGAATAACTTCGGCAGATCAGCCTCCGAAATTCGCTCGCCCGGATTTTCGACACTTATCGTTGTCCATCGCTCATCTTGCGCCAAAGCGACTGTAATACGCGACCCATAGGGAGTATGACGGATTGCGTTGGAAAGAAGATTGTTGAGCGCCCGCAGCAACATCTCACGATCCGCCCGTATTGGTTCGGCAGCACCCTTTGCGTAAAGTGTGATGTTGCGGTCTTCAGCTAATGCCTCGAAGTAGTCAAACAAACCTCGGATCAACTCAGCCAAGTCGATTTCGCCGAGGCGGAGATTTCGAGGGTCATTTTCCGTTTGAGCTAGAAACAACATGTCGCCGATCATGCGACTCATGCGATCAAACTCCTCCAAGTTGGAGTAGAGGATCTCCCGATATTCCTCTGCACTGCGGGGTTGCCCGAGCGCCACATGGGACTGCGTAATCAGGTTGGTAACGGGTGTACGCAACTCGTGCGCAATGTCGGCGGAAAAGTGCGACAGGCGGACAAACCCTTCCTCGATTCTGGCCAGCATGTCGTTGAAGGCGACCACAAGTTCAGCCAGTTCTATAGGTACGTCCAGAGGATCAAGTCTCACATCTAGCTTTGAAGAGCGGATCGTGCGAATCTCCTCGTTGACCTTGCGGATTGGAAGGTGGCCCCATTGCACGGCCAGCCAAGCCACCCCGAGCGCAATGCAGAGAACAAGGCAGGTCGCCCACCAGAGCATGCGCTTGAACTCTGCCAAGAAATCGAGATGAAAGCCGATGTCCATGGCAGCGACGATGCGGTAGCCAGGTGCCGCCGAATCGTCGGCAGGCAGTTGTAGCGCCACACCTCGATAAGACCTCTGATTCTCTTGCCACACCGTCAAATCGTCGGCGGTGATGCGGTTGACCAACTTTTTGCTGCTGGCAAGTTTCGACAGGTCAGGACCCGGCGTGGCATAGATGGTATTGCCCGGCCGATCATAGACACCATAGGTCATCCCATGATGTCCTGCCACTGCATTGGCTAAATGCTGCCGCAACTCATCTTTGTCCATGTCATTAGCGATCTGTCGCAACGGCTCTGCCAAGGCCGTGACCACTGCGTCCAGTTCATGGGCGTCCTGTTGGGCAAAGTGGTGCTCCAGGGATCTAACGACAACCCAGTTGAACGCTAGAAATACCAAGGTAGTGGCAATGCCAACCAGGGCCGTGACCCTCAATGCAAGCGACGCGGGACGGCTTCGCCGTGGCTTATGGCGCGAGGTCATCATCAGGCGCATCGAGCGTGTATCCCATGCCACGTACAGTGTGGATGAGCTTTGGATTGAACGCATCGTCGATCTTTGCGCGCAGACGACGGATGGCCACATCAATGACGTTGCTGTCGCTGTCGAAATTCATGTCCCACACCTGAGACGCAATCAACGAACGCGGCAGAACTTCACCCTGTCGGCGTGCCAGCAGTTCGAGCAACGCGAACTCCTTGCTGGTGAGATTGATGCGCTGACCAGCGCGCGTTGCACGTCGGCGCGGCAAGTCCAGCACCAAATCGGCAACTTGGATGCGATCAGGCTGGCTCGGAGCGCTTCCGCGTCGCAGCAGCGTCCGCACCCGCGCCAGCAATTCCGAGAACGCGAACGGCTTGACGAGATAGTCGTCTGCCCCCAGTTCCAACCCCTTGACGCGGTCATCTACGCTGCCACGTGCGGTTAGAAATAGCACAGGGACTTGTTTGCCAGCATCTCGCAGCGAACGCACGATGCGCCAGCCATCGACATCCGGCAGCATGACATCCAAGACCACCAAATCGTAGGTCTCGCTCATGGCCAAGTGGTGTCCGTCCAATCCGTTACGCGCCAGATCCACGACGAACCCTGCCTCCATGAGACCTTGGCGGACGTAATCCGCCGTCTTGTTCTCGTCTTCAACGACCAACAGCTTCATCGCATGCCCCATGAAATCGCTGCGGCGTAAGGAATTTTGCCGCCCACGATGCCCCATTCATTTGCTTCTTAGGGGCAATGTAATAGTCGCTTCCTGCCACGAAGATGACGCGACCATTACATGAATGTAATCCAAGGGTCATTCATCCGAAAGTGGTCACTCCATAGCATGACCTCCATGCGTCGAACCGTGCCGCCCAAGACCAAAGGCGGCTCTAAAGACGACTTTCAAGTTATCTATGGAGGATTTCAGGCCATGCCGCCTCGTTCGCCCTTTGTAATCGCGCCCCCACTGGGCCTGTCTCGTCGGCGTTTTGTTCAGGGGCTGGCCGCTGGCGGCGTCCTGGCCGGGCTGTCCACCCCGGCGCTCAGGGCATTTGCCCAACAAGGCTCCGCGACGCGCGGTGCCGCCCCTGTGCTGAAGGGCACCGAGTTCGACTTGGTGATCGCCGAATCGCCCGTGAACTTCACGGGCAAGCCAGGCGTGGCTACGACCATCAACGGCTCGCTGCCGGCACCGACATTGCGTTGGCGCGAGGGTGACACCGTCACAATCCGTGTGACCAACAAGCTGCGTGAAGCCACATCCATCCACTGGCACGGGATCATCCTGCCGTATCAGATGGATGGCGTGCCGGGCATCAGCTTCAAAGGCATCGCTCCCGGCGAGACCTTCACGTACCGCTTCAAGGTTCAGCAAAGCGGCTCCTACTGGTACCACTCGCACTCCGGCTTCCAGGAACTCACGGGCATGTACGGGGCGATCATCATCGACCCCGCTGGCGCCGAGACCATCCGCGCCGACCGTGACCACGTGCTGCTGTTCTCGGATTGGACCGACGAAGACCCGATGCGGGTGTTCACCAAGCTCAAGTCCCAAAGCGACTACTACAACTACAACCAACCTACCGTCTTCGACTTCTTCCGGGACGCCTCGCGCGACGGCATGGCCGCTGCGATCGACAAGCGCAAGATGTGGAACGAGATGCGGATGAATCCGACGGATCTCGCCGATCTGTCCGCCGCCACGCTGACCTATCTGGCCAACGGCGTCACCCCCGCCGGCAATTGGACGGCGTTGTTCCGACCGGGGGAGCGCGTGCGGCTGCGCATGGTCAACGGTGCGGGCAACACCTTCTACGACGTACGCATTCCCGGACTGAAACTCACGGTGGTGCACGTCGATGGTGTTGACGTGGAGCCGGTGACGGTCGATGAGTTCCGATTCGGTCCGGGCGAAACCGTCGATGTGATCGTCCAGCCACGGGATGACGCTTACACGATCTTCGCCCAGGCGATGGACCGGACAGGCTACGCGCGTGCCACGCTGGCCGTGCGTGAAGGTCTTCAAGCTCCCGTGCCTGCCCTCGATCCGGTCGAATGGCTGACCATGAACGACATGATGGGCGGCATGATGGGGGGCATGGACCATGGCGGGTCCGGCCAGGCCATGGAGATGACCGGGATGACGGGCATGACGGGCATGACGGGCATGACCGGGATGACCGGGATGACCGGGATGGGCTCGGGTTCGATGTCCGGGATGGATCATGGGGCGATGGCTGGCATGAACCACGGTGGCATGGCGATGGATCACAGCCAACACGCCGCGGCGGCGGGGGGACTGGCCGTCCCCAGCACTACTGCCCGCCACGCTCGCACCGAGTATGGTGCCAGCACGGACATGCGCGTTGACATGGCGCGCACCAACCTCGATGACCCCGGCATTGGACTGCGCAACAACGGTCGGCGCGTGTTGACCCTCGCGGATCTGCATACCCCGTCGGGGCCGCTGGACAAGAGAGGCCCTGGCCGGGAGGTCGAATTGCACCTCACGGGCAACATGGAACGCTACGCATGGTCCCTGGACGGGCTGGAGTTCGGAAAGTCCACGCCGGTGCACTTCAAACACGGCGAGCGGCTGCGGGTCATTCTGCACAACGACACCATGATGACCCATCCCATGCACCTGCACGGCATGTGGAGCGAGCTGGAAAGCCCCGACGGTCGCTTCCTTGCGCGCCGCCACACCCTGCCGGTGCAGCCGGCACAACGCATCAGCTTCCTGGTGACAGCCGACGCGCTCGGCCGCTGGGCGTGGCACTGCCACCTGATGTTCCACATGGATGCCGGCATGTTCCGCGAAGTCGTGGTGTCTTGAACCCAGCGCACAAGGAAGACCAAGAATGTCCAAAGCACTCCCCACTCGCGCACTGGCCACGACGCTACTGGCCCTGGTAAGCGTCGCCGCACAGGCACAAGCACAGAACGACCATGCTGCGCACGGCCAGGCCGACTCTCAAACGGCCGCGCCATCCACTCAGACCGTGGCTCCTGCCGCCGACCCGCACGCGGGTCACGCGGCGTCGGCGAGCGGCTCGACCGCGGCCCCGGCCATGGATCACGGCAACATGCAGATGCAGGGCGGGTCGGCGCCTCCTGACGCCCGCGATCCGCATGGCTACTCCAATGGCCTGACATTGGGATCGGGCGACTACGCCGTACCCGGTGTGCCGCGGCTGATGCTGGCCGACGAACACAGGTTCTTCTCGTTGCGCGGCGAAACCCTGGAACGCCGCTTCACGCGCAAAGGGGACGATTCCACGGCCTACGACCTCCAGGCGTGGTATGGGACGACCTACAACAAGGCCGTCGTGAAGGCCGAAGGCGATATCGCCAAAGGAAAGCTCGAAGAATCGCGTACCGAGCTTCTCTGGGGGCACGCCGTCGCACCGTACTGGGACACCCAGCTCGGCATTCGGGTGGATAACGGCGAAGGCCCGAGCCGTCAATGGTTGGCTTTCGGCATCCAGGGCCTCGCCCCCTACTGGTTCGAGCTGGAGGCGACGGGCTACGTGGGAAGTGGCGGACGTACGGCGCTGCGTGTCGAAGGCAGCTACGAGCTGCTGCTGACCCAGCGACTGATTCTGGAGCCTCGCGCCGAGTTGCAGTTCTATGGCAAGGACGACCCGGAACGCGGTATCGGCAAGGGCTTGGCCGAAGCGTCTGCTGGCTTGCGCCTGCGCTATGAATTCAGTCGCCAGTTCGCCCCCTATATCGGCGTGGAACGGGCGGGCAGCTTCGGACGCACCGCGGACTATGTGCGTGCCGAAGGCGGCCGCGCGCAGCAGACGCGCTGGGTGGCTGGCGTGCGATTCTGGTTCTAGAACCTAGCGGGTTTGATCATCTGATGAGAGGCAATCTATGAACATGCACTACGACAGAAGCCAGGGCAAAGTGCCGAGACGCCAGGCATTGATCGCTGGCTTGTTGGTGATGGCACTCGCAGGACCGAGCCTGGCGCAGAGCCGACCGATTGCCAAGGTCTGGAAGGACCCGAGCTGCGGATGCTGCAAGGACTGGGTCTCACACCTGCAAGGCGCAGGCTTCGATGTGCAGGTTCTCGACACCGGGAACACGGCAGCGCGCACGCGGCTGGGCATCCCGCAGAAGTACGGTTCGTGCCACACGGCGCAGATCGGCAGCTATGCCATCGAGGGTCATGTGCCTGCCTCGGACATTCAACGCTTGCTGCGCGAAGCCCCGCAGGCCATCGGCCTTGCGGCGCCCGGCATGCCGGTCGGTTCGCCCGGCATGGATGGTCCGGCCTATGGTGGACGCAAGGACGCCTACGACGTGCTGCTGATCGGGAAAAACGGTAGCAGCACGGTCTATCAGTCGCATCGCTGACCATCCATCAACCCTTCTCCGTGGAGATATGCCATGCAGCATCAGCACACACATACCCCCAGCGATCGTCCCCGGTTCTGGCGATCGCGCTACGGCGTGGCGTTCCTCATCATCGCCGCTGTCGCCGCGTATTTCCTGCTCAAGGAGCACACGGCACATGTTGCCGGCTATCTCCCCTTCCTGCTGCTGGCGGCTTGTCCGCTGATGCACCTGTTCATGCACCGTGGTCACGGCCACGGCGGACACGATCATGCCGCGCGTCAGGGTGAGGAAGGTGCCGCAGCCTCCAAGGAGCAGAAGCAATGAGTCGAGGCACTCGCACCGTGCGAGCACGCGACGCCGCGCTTGTCTCCTTGCGCGCGTGCGGCCTGCTGCGATCACCAGACACCAACGGTTAACGGCGGAGGGCACTTGTCACTATGAATTCACCCAGCAAGTCTTCAGGACATGAGCACGCAGGCATGGCGGCGGGTGCCACAACGTCCGGCACGCATACCCACCACCATCACGCCAGCCATGCTGGAAGTGACGATGCGGGCGGGCCCTCAAGCCACTCGCAGCCCGATGCCTCGACACGAGATCCGGTGTGTGGGATGGCGGTCACGGCGGCGTCGGAGCACCGCTCCACGCACTTGGGGAACACGTACCTGTTTTGCAGCACCGGATGCAAGGCCAAATTCGACGCCGATCCGGCGCGATATGCCAGCGGTGGCGCGGGCATAGGCACAGGCAGCGGCCATGCACCGCATCACCATGCCAGCACCGCGATTTCACCGGCCCCGGCGGCATCGCCAACCGCACCCGGAACAATCTACACCTGCCCGATGCACCCGGAGATCCGCCAGGATCATCCGGGAATCTGCCCCAAGTGCGGGATGACGCTGGAGCCTCTGCTGCCCGACCTCGACGACGACAACCCGGAGTTGCGTGACTTCTCGCGTCGCTTCTGGTGGACCTTGCCGTTGACGCTCGTGGTCCTGGCGCTGGCGATGCTGGGCGAGCGGCTACACCTGATGGACATGGCTACACAGAGCTGGGTCGAGTTGGTGCTGTCGTTGCCGATCGTGCTGTGGGCCGGCTGGCCCTTCTTCTCCCGCGGCTGGCTGTCCGTGGTCAACCGCAGCCCGAACATGTGGACACTGATCGGCCTGGGAACGGGTGCGGCATTCATCTACAGCGTCGTGGCAACCGTTGCGCCGGAAGTGTTTCCAGCTTCCTTCATGTCCATGGGACGGGTCGGCGTGTATTTCGAGGCCGCCGCCGTCATCATCTCGCTGACACTGCTCGGCCAGGTGCTGGAACTCAAGGCGCGCTCCCAGACTTCGGCGGCCATCAAGTCGCTGCTGGGGCTGGCGCCCAAGACCGCGCGGCGCATCAATGCGGACGGCAGCGAGGAAGACGTGCCGCTCAGCCATGTGCACGTCGGCGATCTGCTGCGCATCCGACCCGGCGAGAAGGTGCCGGTGGATGGCATCGTGCACGAGGGCAGCAGCTCGATTGACGAATCCATGCTGACCGGCGAACCGCTGCCCGTAAGCAAGCGCGCGGGCGACAAGGTCATCGGGGCCACACTCAACACCAGCGGCGCGCTGGTCATGCGTTCGGAGCGGATCGGCTCGGACACCGTTCTGTCGCAGATCGTCCAGATGGTCGCCCAGGCGCAGCGTTCCAAGGCGCCGATGCAACGCATGGCCGATGTCGTTGCCGGCTACTTCGTGATGGCCGTCGTTGCCATTGCGGTCACGACGCTCTTTGTATGGGGATTCTTCGGGCCGCAGCCCACCTGGGTCTATGGACTCATCAATGCGGTGGCCGTTCTGATCATCGCCTGCCCGTGCGCGCTGGGTCTGGCCACGCCGATGTCGATCATGGTCGCAACGGGCCGTGGCGCCACGCAGGGCGTGCTATTCCGCGATGCCGCGGCGATCGAGAATCTTCGCAAGGTCGATACCCTCGTCATCGACAAGACAGGAACCCTGACCGAAGGCCGACCTGCTTTCGATCAGGTCGTCGCAGCACCCGGCTTTACGAACGATGAGGTGCTGCGTCTTGCGGCCAGCCTGGACCAGGGCAGTGAACACCCCCTGGCCGACGCCATCGTGCAGGCCGCGCGTGCCCAGGGCCTCCAACTCGTGAAGCCTCAGAGCTTTGAATCGGGAACCGGCATCGGCGTGCGCGGAAAGGTTGAGCACCGGCAACTCGCGTTGGGCAACACAGTGCTGATGGAACAGTCTGGCGTATCGGTGGAACCGCTCGTACCCCAGGCCGAAGCTCTGCGCGGCGAAGGGGCAAGCGTCATGTACTTGGCTGTGGACGGGCAGCTCGCGGGCTTGCTCGCCGTATCCGATCCGGTCAAGGGCAGCACCCCCGAGGCCCTGGCCGCGTTGAAGGCTGCGGGCCTGCGGGTCATCATGGCCACCGGGGACGGGCAGACCACCGCCAAAGCCGTCGGTGCACGCCTAGGCATCGACGAGGTGCATGGTGAGGTCAAGCCGGCGGACAAGCTCATGTTGATCGAGCGGCTGCAGAAAGAAGGACGCATCGTCGCCATGGCCGGAGACGGCATCAACGACGCGCCGGCCTTGGCGAAGGCAGACGTGGGCATCGCCATGGGAACGGGGACCGACGTGGCGATGAACAGCGCCCAGGTCACGCTGGTCAAGGGCGACCTGCGTGGCATCGCTGTCGCTCGCACGCTCTCGGTGAGTACCGTGCGCAACATGAAGCAGAACCTCATGTTCGCCTTCCTCTACAACGCGCTGGGCATCCCCATCGCCGCCGGGGTTCTCTATCCCCTCACGGGCTGGCTGCTGTCGCCGCTGATCGCAGCATTGGCGATGAGCCTGAGTTCGGCGTCGGTCGTTGGCAACGCCTTGCGCCTGAGAGCGAGCCGACTGTGACCGGATTTTCTTTCTGAACCTACAGGAGCCTGCTATCGCCCAGCGAACCGTTTCTTTCGTTCCACGCCGTTGCGAAGGTGCAAGCCTTATCTCGGCACTTCGTTCTTAAACCACTCTGACCTGAGTATGGAACTTGTAGCCAATCAGGCAGTGAGTCCGGGGTGGATGGTATCGGGTTCGGACCAGTTCCGGCGAACGGTTGCCGGCGGTTTGT
>Ga0207868_1000808_pt1 | contig 27873 bp, 30 predicted proteins | sample Passage237B_FD_187370 | JGI IMG/M metagenome (GOLD analysis project Ga0207868, IMG submission 187370) | Cellulose adapted compost microbial communities from Newby Island Compost Facility, Milpitas, CA, USA - Passage2 37B (SPAdes) (version 3) ... | reverse complement strand
TACGCCAGTCGGCGAGGAACACGTTCATCTGGCGCAGCACGGCCTTGTCATAGTTGCCGTTGCGTTTGAAGGTGAACTTGGCGGTTTCGCCGGTATGGGTATGGTGGAGCCACAGGGTGCGGTCGCCGGAGTTGCTCACAGCGGTTGCCGGCAGGGTGGTGGGCGGCAGCAGGATAGTCATAGCCACTACGGCGGCCAACAGGAGCCGCGGCAGTTTTCGTACTGTTCCGATCAGATTACCCGACACGCCCCGATAGCCCGCAGCCGACCCTAGTAGACAGTCAGATTAGCGTCGACCCAATGAGGATCGGTTAACGCTAATGCCCGGTTGACGACGTTTGCCGATCACCGGGCCGTGAATTTCTACGCACGGAATCCGACCGAACCAAGGCTGAATTCCTAAGCAGTCGTAAACGCTTGGCAAACACGCGCCATGCAAAGGGGCCGGCCGCATGACGCAACCGGCCCATCACATTAGTACGGACGAGTGGCTAGGCCTAGAGGCCCAGAAGCTCGATCAACTTCTTATTGGCCCCGTACACGTCGCCATAGGAGCGGATTGTGCCGTTCTCATCGACGCGCAGCGTGAAGTAAGAAATGTGCACCGGGATGTGGTTCTCCAGATTGAACCACTTTTCCTTGGGTCCGAACGCGGCTTCGAGTGTCGCCGCGGTCAGCTTCGGCTCGAGCTTCAACAGAGCGTCAGCGAACTCCATCGGGTTCTCGACGCGGACGCAGCCATGCGAGTAAGCGCGGAAGGAGCGCGAGAACAGCGACTTCGACGGGGTATCGTGCAGGTACACGTCGTGCTGGTTGGGGAAGAGGAACTTGATCCGCCCCAGCGCATTGCCGGCGCCCGGCCTCTGCCGGATGTGGAAGTTGTTGATGTTGGTCTGCGTCCAGTCGATGGCCGAGGCGTTGATCACCTTGCCGCCCGACAGCATCTCCATGTTCTGGCTGTCGAGATAGCCGGGATTGGCGATGAGATGCGGCTTGATCTCGTTGACCGCGATCGAGGAGGGGACGTTCCAGTACGGATTGACGACGATGTGCTTGATCGAGTTGTTGAACACCGGCGTCTGGTGCTTCGGCGTGCCAACGACGACGCGGGTGGTGTGCACCACCTCGTCGTCCTTCTTGATCCAAAGGCGGAACTCCGGGATGTTCACCTCGACCTTGAAGCGGCCGTAGTCTTCCGGCTCCCAGCGCCAGCGCTCCATATTGGCGATGATGTCTTCCTTGGTGGTCGCGGCGCCGCCGTTGAGGGCGGCGATTGTCGCCGGGCCCACCACGCCATCTGGCTCAAGTCCGAGGCTCTGCTGGAACTCTTTCACCGCGGCGACCAGCGCCTTGTCGTAGGTGATGTCGACCGTCACGTCGGCGCCGGCCGTCTCCGGAATGTCGGGCTCGGGCACGTTGAGGCGCTGGCGCAGCAGCGTCACGCGCTCGTCCTGCATACCTGGCCTGAGCGTCACTCCCTCGGGAATGGCAACGGCGGCATCCTCAACCTCGTCGTCGCCCCGATAGAATTTGGCGAGGGCGGCGCGCAGCGCCACGAACTCGCGATGCTTGGGGCTGAGGTCGAGCAGCACCTGGCCGGGCTCGTCGCTCGAGGCGAGCTTCACCAGGATTTCGGCCTCGTTGATCCGCTTGGGCTCGATGGTCCAGGTCTTGTTGACGTCGAGCGGGTTCACCCGGCCGCCATAGGCATCCTGGGCGTAGCGGATGGCGGCGGCGGAGAAGGCGGTCTCGAGCGCGGCGAGTTTGGCGGGATCGGTCCCGGCGGCCGCCGGGTCGAGATCGGCGGTCAGGTAGTCCGAGGGGCGGAAGCCCTCGAGTTCGGAGCGCTTGAACACCTCGATGATCTTCTCGGCGTTCTTCGAGAACACCACCTTGCCGTCGGCATCCTGGCTCAGCCAGAGCGGCTCGAAATGGCGTGCGCCATAGAAGAAGTAGAGTTTCTGCGTTTGGGCGTAGGCGCGAGTGCCTTTCTGGCTCTCGGCGTATGCCTGCGACAGCCCAGCCTTGATGATGCGTGCCAGCTCCGTGCGTGGCGGAGCGATCACTACTCGGGTCGCCTCCACACCCGCGACGTTCACGATCTCCTGTGCCGTCGCGATGGAGAAGGGCGAGGCAATGGCAATCGTACCGGCCAACAGAATGGCCTTCAGGTTAGGCATACAATATCTCCGTGCCCGGGGGCGGGGCTCGCGAAGGGAAGGCGCCAAGGGAGGAGTCGGCGTTTCGCCCGCGTGGTAATTTTGCTTAGCCCCAAAAGTTTAAGAGTGGCAATTCCTCGCGATTTTGTGAGTCCAGGCTGTGGATTTGCTGCAACGCCAAGGGGTTGCGCCCCCTACGCCGCGTCGCTCTCCAGCCCCTCGTCCAGCCCGTATTCACGCAGCTTACGGTACAGCGTCGACCTGCCGATGCCGAGCGCTCGCGCTACCCGCGACATGCGGTAGCCGTAATGCTGGAGGGCGAACACGATGAGGTCGCGTTCGACGTCGGCGAGGGTATTCACTTCCCCGTTGCTGGCGACGAACCGGTCGGCGACGGTAGCCGGCTTCACTTCTTCGCGCCGGAAGACAGTGGCGTCGTCGATATGAACGGGGGCTGAAGGGACAGTAGCGGCGCCTGCCACCTTCAGTGCTTCTGCCCGCCCGGCGCTCAGCGCCACGATCTGCGGGAAGTCGGCGCTTTCGAGATAGGCCCCGTCGGAGAGCACCACGGCGCGGTACACCGCGTTCTCGAGCTGACGGATATTGCCCGGCCAGTTGTAGGATTTCAGCAGGTTGAGGGCCGATTCGGAGATGCCGATGATGCGCTTTCCGGCCTCCGCGGCGAGCCTGGCGAGGAAATGCTGGGCCAAGACCGGAATGTCCTCCGGCCGGTCACGCAGGGGCGGGACGTAGATGGGGAAGACGTTGAGCCGATAGTAGAGGTCCTCCCGGAAGCCACCCGCCTTGGTGAGGTTGAGCAGCCGGCGGTTGGTGGCCGAGATGATGCGCACATTGATGCGCACCGGCCGGTCGGCGCCTACCGGCTCGATCTCGCCTTCCTGGATCACGCGCAGCAGCTTCACCTGAACGTCCATGGGCAGCTCGCCCACCTCGTCCAGGAAAATGGTGCCGCCATTGGCTTCGAGGAACTTGCCGGGATGATCCGCCACCGCGCCGGTGAAGGCGCCCTTGCGGTGCCCGAACAGCGTCGACTCGACCAGGTTGGGGGGAATGGCGCCGCAGTTGACCGAGACGAACGGCTTGCCGGCGCGGTCGCCCGAGCCCTGGATCACGCGGGCCACCAGTTCCTTGCCGACGCCGGTCTCGCCTTCGATCAGTACGGGGATGGGGCTGCGCGCGGCCTTGCCGCAGAGCGAGATCACCCGATCCATCGCTGGGGAGCGCGTCACCAGGTCGGCGACGCCGAGGTGCCCGCCCAGCCGGCTCCGGTCCGTGCGCACAAGCGATTCGAGTTCGCCAAGCTTTAGCGCGTTGCGCAGCGAGACGATCATGCGTTCGGGCGCGACTGGCTTCACGAAGAAATCGTGCGCGCCGTGGCGCATAGCGCCCACGACCGTGTCGAGCGAGGAGTGTCCCGTCTGGATGATCACCGGGGTGGCGATGCCCTCGCGGCGCATGGCGTCCATCACGCCCATGCCGTCGAGGTCGGGCATCACCAGGTCCAGCACCATCACGCCGATGCCGGGATCGGAGCGGAGCAGCTCCAGCGCCTGCTGGCCTCCCGTTGCCGTCACCGCCTGGAACCCAGCCCTTGCCGCGACCTCCGTGGTCAGCCGCAGCTGAACGAGGTCATCGTCAACAATCAGAACACGCGCCACAAAACCCCCAGCACACTGTCTTTGGCGCGACCCGGCCGACCCAGCCGAATCGCGCTGTACCGTTTTGAGCCATGGTGCGGGGAGGGGGTTAAGGGGCGATTAAGGCTAATGATCTGGTTGCCCGGCAGCAGGGTTGGCGATAGCGACACCCACCACCGCTTCCCATCCATCGGCGCCGTGGCTAAGGTCGGCGCCTGATTTTCTGCCGAGGTGAGACATGGAATTCCGCAACCTGCCGCGTGCGCCTGAAGCTGCTGCGCAGAAGAGCCACAACGAGCTCGGGCCGATGCCCACCTGGAACCTCGCGGACCTCTATCCTGGCAACGACTCGCCGGAGCTCAAGGCCGACCTTAGCGCGGCGCAGGCCGAGGCCAAGGCGTTCGAGGCCGACTACAAGGGCAAGCTCGATGCGCTCGCCAAGGCCGGCAGGCTGGTGGAAGCCATCAAGCGCTATGAGGCCCTCAGTGACCTTACCGGCAAGCTGGGCTCCTATGCCTTCCTGCAGTATGTGCGGAACACGCAGGAGCCCAACAAGGTCAAGTTCCTCGGCGACCTGTCGCAGGCGCTGACCGACCTTTCGACCGGCCTCATCTTCTTCGGCCTCGAGCTCAACCGCATAGAGGAGGAGACGCTGGAGGCCGCCTTCGCCGGTGACGCCGAACTGGCCCGCTACCGGCCGTGGTTCACCGAACTGCGCAAGGCCAAGCCCTACCAGCTCGACGACAAGATCGAAGAGCTGTTCCACGAGAAGTCGGTTACCGGTGCTGCCGCCTGGAACCGCCTGTTCGACGAGACCATGGCAAGCCTCAAGTTCGAGGTGCTGGGCGAGGAACTCAACCTCGAATCCGCGCTCAACTACCTTTCGGACAAGGACGAGACCAAGCGCGAAGCGGCGTTCGGCGGCATTGCGAAGACACTCCACGCCAACGAGCGGCTCTTCACTCACATCACCAATGTCCTCGCCAAGGACAAAGAGATCTCCGACCGCTGGCACGGCTTCAAGGACATCGCCGACAGCCGTCACCTCGAGAACTCGGTCGAGCGCGAGGTTGTCGAGGCACTGCAGAGCGCGGTGCGCGAGGCCTATCCGCGCCTCAGCCACAAGTACTATGCCATGAAGGCCAAGTGGTTCGGCAAGGAGCAGCTCAACGCCTGGGATCGCAACGCGCCGCTCCCCACCTCGGACGATCGCGTCTATGACTGGCAGACGGCAAAGGACACCGTGCTCGAAGCCTATGGCCGCTTTTCGCCCAAGCTGGTGGAGATCGCCGAGCCGTTCTTCGAGAAGGGCTGGATCGACGCGCCGACCAAGGACGGCAAGTCGCCGGGCGCCTTCGCCCATCCCACTGTGCCTTCCGCGCACCCCTACCTGATGCTCAACTATTTGGGCAAAGCGCGCGACGTGATGACACTGGCCCATGAGCTCGGGCATGGCGTGCACCAGGTCCTGGCGGGCGAGCAGGGCGCGCTGATGGCGCCGACCCCGCTGACTCTGGCCGAGACTGCTTCGGTGTTCGGGGAGATGCTCACCTTCCGCTCGATGCTGGCCAAGACCACCGACTCACGGCAGCGCTTCGCCATGCTGAGCTCCAAGGTCGAGGATATGCTCAACACGGTGGTGCGGCAAATCGCCTTCTATACCTTCGAACGAGAGGTCCACACCGCCCGGCGCCAGGGCGAGCTGACCACGCCCGACCTGAACCGCATCTGGCTCGAGGTTTCCAAGGAAAGCCTAGGCCCGGCAATCAGGCTGAACGAGGGCTATGAGGTGTTCTGGGCCTACATCCCGCACTTCATCCACTCGCCATTTTACGTGTACGCCTACGCCTTCGGCGACTGTCTTGTGAACTCGCTCTACGCACAGTATGAGAGGGCGAATGAGGGCTTCGCGGAGCGCTATCTCGAGCTCCTGAAAGCCGGGGGAAGCAAGCATCACTCCGAGCTGCTGAAGCCCTTCGGGCTCGATGCTCGCGATCCCCAGTTCTGGTCGCTGGGCCTTTCGATGATCGAGAGGCTCATTGGCGAACTGGAAGCAACTTCGCCGAACTGACAAGAGGACTTTGATGGCCAACACTCCTGCCTCCGCCAATCACCACGACGATATCCCGGCGATGGACTACGCCCAGCACGAAGGCACCTATCGCGGCTTCATCACCGGGGTGAAGCTCATCATCATCAACATGGCCTTCGTCATCCTGTCGCTCTATGCCTTCATCGAAGGGCATAACGCGATCGCCGGCGTCGTGCTGCTGGTGCTGTCGGTGCTGGTGCCGGTTGGCGTGCAGCTGATGGGCGGCCGTCGCTCGGCCTGATTCTGTTGGCGCCCCCTCGGGGCGCCTGACGCATAGGGGCGACCACCCGGAGAGGTCCATGAAGATTGCAGTGTTACGGGAGCTCGCAGACGGCGAGACCCGTGTGGCGGCGACGCCTGAGACTGTTGCCAAGTTCAAGGGTCTCGGCGCCGAAGTGGCCGTGGAAACGGGGGCAGGGCTGCTCGCCCGCATTCCCGATGCCGACTACGCGGCCGCGGGCGCGACTGTCGGCAATGCCGCGGCGACTATCAAGGATGCCGATATCGTGCTGACGGTGCGCCGGCCGAGGGTTTCAAGCCTGGTCGGCGTCAACCCGGGCGCCCTGGTCATCGGCGCGATGGATCCTTATGGCAACGAAGGCGAGATTGCCGCGCTCGCCAAGGCCGGCGTCACCGCTGTCGCCATGGAGTTCATGCCGCGCATCACCCGTGCGCAGGTGATGGATATTCTATCCTCGCAGGCCAACCTGGCCGGCTACCAGGCCGTCATCGACGCTGCGCAGGCCTTCGACCGCGCCATGCCGATGATGATGACGGCGGCCGGCACGGTCCGTCCGGCCAAGGTGTTCGTCATGGGCGCCGGCGTCGCTGGCCTCCAGGCCATCGCTACGGCCCGCCGCCTCGGCGCGGTGGTGACCGCCACCGACGTGCGTGCCGCGGCCGGCGAGCAGGTGGAATCGTTGGGCGCCAAGTTCATCATGACCGACGCCCTCAAGGATGCGTCTGGTTCGGGCGGCTATGCCCGCGAGCTGACCGAGACCGAGAAAGCGGCGCAGGCCGAGCTCGTTGCCGGTCACATCGCCAAGCAGGATATCGTCATCACCACGGCGCTGATCCCAGGCCGTCCCGCGCCCAAGCTGGTCAGCCAGGCGATGGTCGAATCCATGGCGCCCGGTTCGGTGATCGTCGATCTGGCGGCCGAGCGCGGCGGCAATGTCGAGCTGACACAGCCCGGCAAGGTGATCGTCACACCCAACGGCGTCACCATCATCGCCCATCTCAACGTGCCCGGTCGCCTCGCCACCTCGGCGAGCCAGCTCTATGCGCGCAACCTCAATGCCTTCCTCGAGACGCTGATCGACAAGAAGGAAAAGAAGCTCGCGGTGAACTGGGATGACGATCTGGTGAAGGCCACGGTGCTCACGCGCGACGGCGCCATCGTGCATCCCAACATCAAGCTCGACGCCGTGGCTGCCGCACCGGCTCCGGCTGCCAAGCCCGCGGGCCCGCCGGCGAAGACCGCGCCAGTCGCCAAGACCGCGCCCGCCGCGCCCAAGGTCGAGGCTCCGGCCGAAGTGTCGTCTGCGGAGCCCGCGAAGAAGGCCCCGGCAAAAAAGACTGCGGCGGACGCTGCCACGCCCGCCAAGGCTTCGGCCAAGCGCGCCACCAGGGCCGCTGCCGCATCGGACGCCGACGCACCCAAGCCGGCGAAGAAGCCCGCCGCGAAGAAACCCGCTGCTCCCAAGGGGACGCCGTAAATGGATTTCGTCTCGCTCCTTTCGATTTTCGTGCTGGCGATCTTCGTCGGCTACTACGTGGTGTGGAGCGTCACCCCGGCGCTGCACACCCCGCTGATGGCCGTCACCAACGCCATCTCCTCGGTGATCGTGGTGGCGGCGCTGCTCGCTGTGGGCACGGGCCTCATCACGGACAGCAACTGGGTGAGCAAGCTCTTCGGTTTCCTCGCCCTCATCCTCGCTTCGGTGAACATCTTCGGCGGCTTCCTCGTCACCCAGCGCATGCTGGCCATGTACAAGAAGAAAGACGCCCCAGCCAAGAAGGCGGGGAGCCACTAAATGATTAATACAAGCCTCGCCGCGATCCTCTATCTCGTCTCGGGAGTTCTCTTCATCCTGGCGCTGCGCGGGCTTTCGAGCCCATCGTCGGCCCGCCAGGGCAACATGTTCGGCATGGTCGGCATGGCCATCGCCGTCGTCACCACGCTGCTCGTCGCCGGTGTCTCCGACTGGCTGAGCTGGCTACTCATCATTGGCGGCCTCGCCATCGGTGGGGCCATCGGTGCCGTCCTCGCCCGCCGGGTGAAGATGACGGAGATGCCGCAGCTCGTTGCTGCCTTCCACTCGCTGGTCGGCCTCGCTGCGGTGTTTGCGGCTGCTGCGGCGCTCTATGCACCCGAGGCCTTCAACATCGGTACGCCGGGTCATATCCACCCTCAGGCCCTCATTGAAATGAGCCTTGGCGTCGCCATCGGCGCCTTCACCTTCACCGGATCGGTGATCGCGTTTGCCAAACTCAACGGCAACATGAGCGGCAAGCCTATCATCCTGCCCTCGCGTCACCTCATCCACATCGCGCTCGGCGCGGTGCTGGTCGTGCTGATCTACCTCTTCGCCACCACCGCCGATCCGCTGTGGTTCTGGGCCATCACCGTGGTCGCCCTCGTTCTGGGCGGGTTGATGATCATCCCCATCGGCGGCGCCGACATGCCGGTGGTGGTCTCGATGCTCAACTCCTATTCGGGCTGGGCGGCAGCGGGCATCGGCTTCACACTGAGCAACACTGCACTCATCATCACCGGTGCGCTGGTTGGCTCCTCGGGCGCCATCCTTTCGTACATCATGTGCAAGGCGATGAACCGCAGTTTCATCTCGGTCATCCTCGGTGGCTTTGGCGGCGACGCTGCCGCTGCCGCTTCGGGTGAGGAAGAGACGCGGCCGGTGAAGCAGGGCTCGGCCGACGATGCCGGCTTCATGATGAAGAATGCCAGCAAGGTCATCATCGTCCCCGGCTACGGCATGGCTGTCGCCCAAGCCCAGCACGCGCTGCGCGAAATGGCCGACCTGCTGAAGGCGGCGGGCGTCGAGGTGAAGTACGCCATCCATCCGGTGGCGGGCCGCATGCCTGGTCACATGAACGTGCTGCTCGCCGAGGCCAACGTGCCCTATGACGAGGTGTTCGAGCTCGAGGACATCAACTCGGAGTTCGCTCAGGCCGACGTGGCCTTCGTCATCGGCGCCAACGACGTCACCAACCCGGCGGCCAAGACCGACAAGAGCTCGCCGATCTACGGCATGCCGGTCCTCAACGTGGAAGATGCGGGCACCGTGCTTTTCATCAAGCGCGGCATGGCTGCCGGTTATGCCGGCGTCCAGAACGAGCTCTTCTTCCGCGACAACACCATGATGCTGTTCGGCGACGCCAAGAAGGTCACCGAGGACATCGTCAAGTCGCTGGGCCACTGATGGCCCAGCTCCGCCGCGGCGCGGCCGTGCGGTGAGCGTGCCCCGTCAATGGGGCATGTCTGCACGGCGTACCGCCGTGATCGGCGGCCTGATGGTCACCACCGGGCCGCTCAGCCTCACGCTTTATGCTCCGGCACTGCCGGCCATCGTCCTCGACCTCGGCACCACCGATGCCGGCGGCAAGCTGACGATGACGGTCTACTTCGCCGCCTTCGCCATCGCCCAGCTGATCTGCGGCCCACTGGCCGACCGCTATGGCCGGCGCGCCGTCGGCATAGCGTTCTTTGTCATCTACGTGCTCGGCTCGCTGGTCGGCATGATGGCACCAAGCCTCGAACTGCTGCTCCTCGGGCGGCTGCTGCAGGGCTTCGGCGTCTCCTCGGGCGTCGCGCTGTCGCGCGCCATGGTGCGCGACCAGTTCACCGGCATGGAGGCGATCCGCATCCTAACGCTGGTCAACCTCATCCTCACCGTCACACCGGCCGTGGCGCCGACGCTGGGCAGCGTCATCCTCACGGTCGGCAGCTGGCATCTGATGTTCGTTGCCATGGCCGGTTTCGGCCTCCTCATCATTGCGTTGCTCGGTCTTGGGGCGCGCGAGACCTTGCCAGAGACGGCGCGCGTGCCGCTCGAGGCTGGCCGCATTCTCGGCAATTACGCACGGCTACTTTGCTCGCCGGATTTTCTGCTGCCGGCGCTGCTGCTGGCCCTGGCGTTCGGCGGGTTCTACGGCTTTTCGGCGCTGCTGCCCTTCGTCCTGATCGATGGAATCGGACTGTCGCCGCTGCACTATGCGCTGGTGATGCTGATCCAGACCGGGTCGTTCATTGCCGGCAACCTCGTCGCTACGCGACTGACGCGCCGGTTCGACGGGCCAGCGCTCATCAGGGTCGGCCTGGGTTGCCTCATTGTCAGCGGTCTGGGCTTTGCGGTACTGCCGCGACTGTTCCCGGATTCGGTGCTGGCCGTGATGACACCGGTCGGCTTCTGGATGCTGGCGCTCGCCACCATCGGCCCCAGCGCCACCGCCAGCGCCATGGCTCGCTTCGGCCACATAGCCGGCGCGGCAGGGGCACTGACGGGCTTCTTCCAGATGGGCGGCGGCTTCCTCGCTTCGCTGCTGGCCATCGGGCTCTTCCCCGATGCTCATGAGGCGGTGGTGACGCTGTTGCCGGTCCTTGCCGTGCTCGCCATCGCGACCGCACTACAGCAGGGGCGGCTCACCGCCCGTCGGCTACGGCAGGACGCCTGAACACCCCCTTGACCTCAAGTTCACTTGAGGTCGTATCCATGCTGCCTCTTCGAACGCAGGGGCAGATCACATGGATCTCGTGTTCTTCGCACTTCTCGTGCTTCACCTCACCGCCTTCGGGCTCGGCATCAGCACGACATTCGTAGCGCCCATCATCGGTGCCCGCATGACCAAGGCGCCACCAGAAGCGCGGCCGACGCTGCTCGGCATCATGGGCCGCCTAGCGCTCAATGCGCGCGTGGCGGTGACGGTGTTGCTCGTCACCGGCATTGCGATGGTTTATGTCCGCTATGGCGGCGACTTTTCCGCGCTGGGCCCGTGGTTCATGGTCAAAATGGGGCTCGTTGCCCTCGTCTTCGTCATGATGATCCTCGGCCTCGTGCTGAAGCCCGGGACGCTGAACCCGCAGGTCACCGGTTGGGTCAATCGCCTCTCCCTGGCCGGCATCATCATTTCGGCGGTATTGGCCTTCAACTGACCGTCGGCCGGTCTTTGCGCAAAGCGCGCGCATGCCTACATACCGGCCCAGTTCAGGAGGATCGGGCCGGCATGCGGAGTCTGTGGCGGGAGTTCGTCGAGTTCTTGCGCGTGCTGGTGCTCGGCGCTTTCATCGCGGGCCTGCTGCTCTCGCCCGAGGTCGCCGCGGCCGCGAAGATGGCGGGGCTCGCGGCCCAGGGAGCCTATGCCGAAATCCACCTGCAGCAGATCCCGCCCGAGCGCTATGCCGCCGAGATCGCGGCGGCGCTCGACGCCGGGGACGCGACGCTTGCCCGCTCGCTGGCGTCCCTTGCCGCCTCCCGTAACATTGCCATCCCGGCCGAGCTGAGCGATCGCGTCGCGAGCCTGCCGGCAATCGATATCGGCGCCACACTGGGGGCCGGGTGGGACTGCGTGGTCAACGGCGACTTCGACAGCGAAGCCGGCTTCGCCTGCGTCGTCGCCACCGACCTCACCGGCATTGGCGACGTGCGTGACATCGTCGGCGAGGGCGGCAAGTTCCTCGCCGGCCAGCCCATCGACTACTTCACCCTCGGCATCTCCACGGTGGGGCTGGGCCTCACCGCGGCCACCGTATCCAGCCTCGGCGCTGCGGCGCCGTTGCGGGCGGGCGCCAGCTTCGTCAAGGCCATGCACCGGGTCGGGAGGTTGCCCCCGCGCCTGACGGCGCAGATTGCCCGTGCGCTGGAGCGCAGTATCAACCGCCCCGCGCTCGAGGAGGCTGTCACCCTCGCCACCTCGATGCGGCTCGGCGACATGGGGCGGCCGCTCGCGCGCCTGTTCAACCCGGACAGCGTGAAGCTCGTCTCCAATCTCGCCGACGATTTCGGCACCATATCGAAGGCGGGCGGGGTGCGTGCCATGAAGGTGGGGCTGGAGGCCGCCGACACCGCCGGCGATGTGCGCCGGCTCGCCCGCGTGGCTGACACCTACGGCGATCGTTTCGTCGGGGTGATGAAGCTTGTCGGCCGCGGCGCGCTGCGCCTCGGTCACCTGCTTTTTACCATCGCCGGCTGGCTCATCGGTGCCGCCCTGTGGCTCTGGAGCGTGCTCGCCTTCACCCTCAACGCCATCACCGGCACCGACCGCTTCCTGCGCAAGCGGGCACGGAAGCGGCGCGAGCGACGGATCGCTCGTGAGTTGGTGGCGTTTCCCTCTCCCGACCTTCATTAGTTTGCACGGCTGGGCGGTTACGCCGATGTGCCTGCTTGAGATTCCTTGGTTCTGCCGCCACTTAGGGTAGTCACCGAAAGGAACCGCCATGCCCCGCACTATCAAGGTTGATCTCTTCACCGATACCGTCTGCCCGTGGTGCCTTGTCGGTTCCGAGCGGCTGGACCAGGCCATTGCGGCGCTGCCGCCCGATGTCACGGTGGAAGTTGAGAACCACCCCTTCTACCTCAACCCCAACACGCCCGAGGAAGGCGTGGTGGTCGCCGACATGCTGCGCGAGAAGTATGGGCGTGATCCAAAGGAGATGTGGGCGCGGGTCGAGGGCGAGGCGAAGGCCTCGGGCATTGATCTCGACCTCAGCCAGCAGCCGCGTTCTTTCTCCACCCGCAAGGGGCATACGCTGGTTCGCCTCGCCAAGGCCAAGGGTACCCAGCATGCGCTCGCCAATGCCATCGCGTGGGCTTACTTCATGGATCACCAGCTCATCAACGACGACGAGGTGCTGGCCGATGTTGCGGTGAAGCACGGCTTCACCCGCGCCGAGGCGCTCGACGCAGTGCGCGATCCGAAGGAGCTGGCGATTACGCACCAGCTCGCGATTGCTGCGGCGCAGCAGGGTATCCAGGGCGTGCCCTTCTTTATCTTCGACAACAAGTTTGCCGTTTCGGGCTGCCAGCCGCAGGAGGTGTTCAACCGCGCCTTCGAGTATGCTCTCGATCCCGAGAAGTTGAAGGCGGCGCAGGGCTGAGGCCGCCGACGCCACGTTAGCGCGCTGGCTGCAAGGAGAAGAGCACATGAAGGGGCTGAGGCGCCTCGCCATAGGCTTGCTGGTGTTCGTGGCCGTAGCCTATGCAGGCGCGCTGGTTGGCATGGTCGTGCTGCAGCGCGACCTGCAGTACGACCGCAGCGGCCGCATGTTCTCGCTCGGCGAGACGGCGCTCACCGGCGCCGAGCTGGTGGAGATTTCGGTGGGGCAGGGCGAGAAGGTCACCGGCTGGTACAAGGCACCGGCCGCTGGTAGGCCGGCCATTCTCTACTTCCGCGGCAACTCGCAGAGCTTCTCGCGCGAGCACTCGCGCTATGAGGCATTCGTGGCGGCGGGCTATGGCTTCCTCGCCTTCGACTATCGCGGTTTCCCTGGCTCACCGGGTGAACTGACGCAGGCCCATGTGCTCGAGGACAGTCTAGCCGCCTTCGACTGGCTCAAGACCAAGGGCGCGCCGATCCTGCTCTGGGGCCGCTCGCTCGGTTCAGGACCGGCCACCTACGTGGCGAGCCTGCGCGAGGCGGAGGCGCTGTTGCTCGAGACGCCGTTCAAGTCGGCCGTCGCGGTCGCCGCTGAGCGCTACCCCTACCTGCCGGTCGGGCTGCTGATGGAAGACCAGTATCCGGTGGACCGGTGGATCAAGGACGTGGCCGAACCGGTGCATGTCGCCCACGGCACGGCCGACAGCACCATTCCGTTCCACCATGGACCGGAGGTGCTGGCGCTGGCGCCGAACCCCGATGGCATCTTCGTTGTCGACGGGGCCGGGCATGATGGCCTCTGGGCCAACGGTCTGTGGGACGACGCGCAGGCCTTCTTCACCCGCTCCGAGGCACGCCCTGGCCACTGAGCCGGCTTATCCCCGGTCCCGTCCATCCGCGTACACTTCGCCTGTGTCGGCAAGGGTGCGAAAACAAATGCGGGAAATGCGGTCGATTTGGCGCAAGTGCTTGAAAACACAAACGCCGGCCTGTGACAGCCGGCGTTCATCTTCGTTCAGGATTGACGCTGCCGTGTTCGAGACGCGTTCAGCATCAAGACAGAAATCAGTAGAGGGTCAAGCCCGAGAAGGCGACCGAGTAGTTGAGGCCGGTCTGGCCCTGGATCGACCACGGCTGCAGCGCGAAGCCCTTCTTCGAGCCGCCGATCAGCCAGTTGCCGCCGAGGCCGACGCCGAGTGTGGCTTCGGCCGAACCGCCGACATAGGTGCCGGCGAGCGAGCCCGGGCCGTACTTGGTCGAGGAGCCGGAGAACACCAGCCACACGATCTCGGTGCGGCCGGTCACGCCGATGTCGATGCCCAGCTTCTTGATGTTGCCGCGGTAGCGTTCGGCCTTCTTGCCGGAGCGCTTGAAGGTGCACTCCATGTCCTTGGAGGAGCCGATGATGAAGCCGATACCGCCTTCCACGGAGCAGGTAAGCACACCCACCTTCACCTGGGCGTCGGCGATGGCGGCGCCGGGAGTAGCGAGCATTAGGGCGGCAGTGGCCGCGGCGAGGAACTTCTTCATTTGTCTGTTTTCCCTCAAGAGTTTGACGCGTTTGCTTTGGGACCTGCGAGCCCCGCGGAGTCGACCGTTGCCGCCAACGGCTGAACGCCTCGTTCCATTTGGGTCAATAGCAAGAACAAGGCGAGATTCTGGCAGCAACGTAACAAAAACGCCGCCCTTGTGAGGCGGCGTTTATGAATGCAATCTGAACGCTCTTACGGCCGGGCCGCACGAGCTGCAGCCGCCGGAGAGGGCAGGCCGCCCTCACGCTGAGCCCGCTTGCGAGCGAGCTTGCGGGCGCGACGCACGGCCTCAGCCTTCTGGCGCGCCTTCTTCTCGGACGGCTTCTCATAGTAGTTGCGAAGCTTCATCTCGCGGAACACACCTTCCCGCTGGAGCTTCTTCTTCAGGGCGCGGAGCGCCTGATCCACATTGTTATCGCGAACAACTACTTGCAAGCGCAACGCCCTTCGTATCGTCAGAACTTGTTTGATGGAAGCGCCCATAGGGCGCCGCCCGGCGGAGGCCGGTCTTTGTGGTGCGGCTATATAGACCCATCGCTCGGCCTTGTCCACACCGCTGTGAGCCCGAAAGCGCTCATTTTGTGCGCTTTTTGCTCACAATCCGGTTGATATGACCCATCTTTCGACCCTTCCGGGCCTCCGCCTTGCCGTAGGCGTGCGGGCGAGTCGCGCTGCCGAGCCTGGCCGGGATGGCGCCGATCTCGTCGCCAATCAGATTCTCCATCACCACGTCGGCCAGCCGGGTGGGGTCGCCGAGCGGCCAGCCGACAATGGCGCGGATATGCTGCTCGAACTGGTCGGTGATCGCCACGGCCTCGGTCCAGTGGCCGGAATTGTGGACGCGGGGGGCGATCTCGTTGACGAGGAGTCGCCCGCCCTCGAGGACGAAAAACTCCACCCCCAACACCCCGACATAGTCGAGCGCAATGACGATCTCTCCAGCGATCTCGATGGCCCGCGCTGCGGTCTTGGGCTTGATGTCGGCGGGGACGGTGGAGGTCTTGAGGATATGGTCGCGGTGGACGTTCTCGGCCGGCTCGAAGGCGGCGACGGTGCCGTCGAGACCGCGCGCCACGATCACCGAGATCTCCCGCTCGAACTCGATGAATTTCTCGAGCACCAGCGGCTTGGGGCTCAGCAGTTCCCAGGCTACCGCGGCGTCCTCCATGTTGTGAACGATCTTCTGGCCCTTGCCGTCATAGCCGAGCCGTGTCGTCTTCAGCACGGCCGGGATACCGAGCTCATCGAGCTCGGCTTCGAGCCGGTCGAGGTCGGTGATGGCGGCGAAGGGGGCGACGGGGATGCGGTTGATGGAGAGGAACGCCTTCTCGGCCAGCCGGTCCTGCGACACGGCGAGGGCATTGGCGCCGGGGCGCAGGGGCTTGAGGGCCCCCAGGAATTCGGCGGTTCGGGCCGGGACGTTCTCGAACTCGTAGGTGATGACGTCGACGGCGGCGGCGAAGGCGGCAAGGGCCGCCTCGTCGTCATAGGCCGCAACCGTCTTGTTGGGCGTGACGTCGAAGGCCGGGCTCGCCGGGTCGGGGCAGTAGATATGGGTCTTCATGCCCAGCCGGGCAGCGGCGAGCGCGAGCATGCGGCCAAGCTGGCCGCCCCCGAGGATACCAATGGTGCTGCCCATTGGAAGCGGAGAGAGATCAGACATTATCGGTGGGGAACTCGGCTACGGCATTGGTCTGGTCGGCGCGGAAGTCATCGAGCGCCTGGGCAATTTCGGGATCGGAGAGCGCGAGGATGGCGGCGGCCATCAGGGCGGCGTTGATGGCACCGGCGCGGCCGATGGCGAGGGTGCCGACCGGAATGCCGGGGGGCATCTGCACGATGGAGAGCAGCGAATCCTGACCGCCCAGTGCCTTGGTTTCGGCCGGCACGCCGAGGACGGGCAGAGGCGTGAGGGCGGCGACCATGCCGGGCAGGTGCGCCGCGCCGCCGGCCGAGGCGATGATCACCTTGAAGCCTTCCGCCTTTGCGTTCTTTGCGAAACGATACATGCGATCGGGGGTACGGTGGGCGGAGAGAATCCGCGCCTCGTAGTCGATCTTCAGCGTGTCCAGCGTTTCGGCGGCGTGCCGCAGATTCGGCCAGTCGGACTGGCTGCCCATGACGATGGCGACGGGTGGCGAGATCGGCACGGCTGGTCCCCGGATGCGCTAGCCTAAAGCAAACCCATAGGTGGAGGCGCGGCGAAGCGCAAGCGATCAGGCGGCACTGGGGGCGGGATCGAGCATACAGGCCAGCGCCTCGAGCGTGCTCTCGTCGGCAAGCTCGATCGAGCCCTCGGGCAGCCCGAGGATGCGGTCGATGACCGTCGCGAGATACCTCATCTTGGCGTTGAGCTTTGCGGCGAGGCGGCGGAACTCGGCGGGGTCGCGGGTGTAGTAAATCTCGACCAGAAGCGGCCGGTGCGAGGACATGAGGTGGATGATCGTTTCGGCGGCGCTTTCGGGGTCGGGCGTCTCGAAAGTGCGCTCGGCCACGCCTTCGGCGATGATTCGCGTGAGGATGGGTTGCACCACCAGGGTCACGGCGCGCTGGGTCTTCTCGTAGAGCTGGAGGTTCTCGTCGCGGAAGAGCGGCTCGAAGGTGGCGCGCAGTTCGGCCACACTCGCGGTCTTGTGCCGGCGCATGGTGTCCATAAAGGCGGTGAGCCTGGAGAAGGCATCGAGCGTGGGGTCTCGCAGCAACTCCTCCGCTGCCCCGGCGGTGGCCCGGGCAAAGCGAGAGGCGAGGGCCTCGAGGAGGTCCTCCTTGGAGTTGAAATGATTGTAGAAGGTGCCCTTGCTGACCCCGAGCTCGGCTATGATCTGGTTCACCGAAGTGCCGTCATAGCCGTTGCGGGCAAACAGCCTCTGCGCCACGTCGAGCAGTTCATCGCGCCCCGCGGGCACGGGCCTCACGATATGCGGAAACGGCATCCGAACCCTCCTCGGCACCCTACCGACCAATGGCCGGTGATGTGGTCCTGCGGGCCTGATATGTCAATGCGACCGGAATGCCTCAGGCGATGATGTCGGGCAGCAGGATGTTCTCGAGCTGCACGATGCGGTCCTTGAGCGCCAGCTTCCGCTTTTTCATGCGCTGGATCAGCATCTGGTCGGCATAGCCGGTGCTCAGCAGCGTATGAATCGCCGTGTCGAGGTCGGCGTGCTCCTGGCGCTTCGTCGCCAGCTCAAGCCCGAGGGCTGCTTCCTGTTCCTTGGTAAGTGGCAGCATGGAGCCGCTACGCAGTTCTCACAAGATGGCGCTTATGCCCAGTGAATCAAGGGTTAACTCAGCGCTTCGAGAATTGCACTCGCTTTCGTTCACAAAGCCGCGTGTTGCCCGTTTGCCAAATCGACAGGGCGCGGATTTTTTGTGACGATGAGTCGTTGGAAACAGCTGCGGAGGAAGTTGCATGACGACCGAAGGCCACATGGAGGCGCTCGTTCGCCGCCACCGCGAACTCTCCCGGAAGATCGAGGATGAGCTGACGCACCCCAGCCACGACGACCTCTACATCGCTGCCCTCAAGCGCAAGAAGCTGGAAATCAAGGATGAGCTGGCAAAGCTCCAGATGAGCGAAGCCTGAGAAACGCCCGCTCCATCATGCGTACCGAAGGCCACGGCGTCCGCCGCGGCCTTTTTTGTGCCCGCCGAATGCTCACTTGAAGTCGTTGATTTCGAACCAGTAGCCGTTGGGGTCCTGGACGAAGACGGCGCGCATGCCGTCGGGGCGGACATTCACCTCGCCAATATCGCCCCTCATGTTGGAGTAAGGCACGCCCAGCGCCTTGAAGTGAGCGATCACGGCGTCGAGGTCCGGGGCGGAGAGGGCGAAATGCGTACGCTTTTCGACGAAGGTGCGCGACAGGTCGCCGGACTGGATGTGGAAGCGCTGGCCGTTGCCAAACTCGAACCAGCGGATATGCCCGCCGCCCATCGGATCTGGCACTTCGCGAATCTGCAGCACTTCGGTGAGGAACTTTGCCGTCTCGTCGAGGTCGCGGACGAGCAGCGCTATGTGGTCGAGCCGGTATTCGATGCTCATGCGGTTGCTCCAGGAAATAAGACGCCCATGCCACCCTTGTAGATGATGTAGAGCGCCAGGAGGAAAACCAGCCAGTAGGTCAGCTGGTAGAAGCGTTTCACCGAGATGCGCCGGACGAGGTAGACGCCCGCGACGACGCCGATGATGGCGAGCGGCGCGAGAATGGCGGCGGTGGTGAGGTTCGAGACGTTGAGCTGGCCGAGGAAGAAATAGGGGACCAGTTTGGCGGTGTTGACGATGGCGAAGAAGAAGGCGGTGGTGCCGGAATAGACCACCGGCGAGAGGCGCTGCGGCAGCACGTAGATCTGGAAGGGCGGGCCGCCGGTGTGGCTGATGAAGCTGGTGAAACCGGCGAGGCCTCCCCACACCGCGCCCCAGGGCTTCGAAGGTGGCAGGCCCTCGAGCTTCTTGCGGATGGGCAGCAGCGCATCGAGGATGAAGAGCAGCGTCAGGATACCGACGAAGAGCAGCACCATCTCGTCGGAGACGAAGCTCCACAGCACCCAACCGACGATGGTGCCGATGAAGGCGCCCGGCAGCATGATGCGCAGGATGCGCCAGTCGGCATCCTTGCGGTAGGTCCAGATGGCGATGGCGTCCATCACCAGAAGGAGCGGCAGCATCATGCCGGCGGCATCGCGGGCCGGCATGACGAGGGAGAGGAGCGGCACGCCAACGAGACCGAGACTGCCCACCAGCCCGGACTTGCTCAGGGCAACGATGAAGACGGCCAGGACCGCCACGGCCCAGAAGGTGAGATCGAACATGGGGGATGATAACGCCGGCGGGAAAGTCGGGCGCTAGTCGGACGCCCGCTTGCCGGCGTTGTCAATATCGCCCTCAGCAGCATCCCCCGCGGCCTCGCCGGCAGTACCGGTGGCGGCCTGGGCTTCGCGGTCGGCCTTCATCACGGCATCGAGCATCTCGGTGGAACGGCGGACGAAGCCGATATAGGCGTCCCGGTCGTGGCGAACGGCGTAGCTCTCGTGGAGCATGTTCTCGTCGTGCTTCATGAAGGCGCTGGCGAGGTGGGCCGCCTTCTCCTCGGTGTGGCCGAGGGCGACTAGCGCCTTTTCGCCGAGGCGCAGGGCGGCGCGGAAGGTCTCGCGTTCGATGACGTGGACGCCCAGCGCCATGAGGTCATGGGCGTGGCTGCGGTCAACGGCGCGGGCGGCGACGATAACCTCCGGATAGTGGCGGCGAATCAGGGAGGCGATCGAGAGGATGCGGTCGCCTCCGGCGACGGCGATCACCACCATCCTTGTCTGCTCGATGCCGGCAGAGCGCAGGATGTCGAGCCGCCCGCCATCGCCATAGAACACCTGCACGCCGAAGCGCTTCACCAGCTCGATCTGCGCCGGATCGTCGTCGATCAGGGTCATTTCGAAGCCTTGGGCGCGGAGCAGGCGGGTGACGATCTGGCCGAAGCGGCCATAGCCGAGCACCATGACCTTGCCGCGACCGTCGACGCCGTCGGGGCCGGGCGGGCGCGCCACCGGGGCATCGAACCGGCTGTGGAGGCGCGGCGCCCAGAGCCGATCGTAGACGAAGAGGAGGAACGGCGTCACCGCCATCGACAGGGCGACGACGACCGTGAGCAGTTCCACATCGGGGCCGGTGAGGCTGCCGGCGGTGCGGGCGAACTGCAGCACGACGAAGGCGAACTCGCCGGCCTGGCTCAGCAGCACGGCGAGCAGCAGGCGCTCGGCCACATGCATCCTGAACACGGTGGCAAGCAGGAACAGCACCCCCATCTTGACGCCGATGAGGGCCACCACCAGCGCGATCACCAGCAGCGGGTTCTGGATCACCACGCTGAAGGCGATCGACATGCCGACGGATATGAAGAAGAGGCCGAGCAGCAGGCCCTTGAACGGCTCGAGGTTGCTTTCGAGCTCGTGCCGGTACTCGCTGTCGGCGAGCAGCACGCCGCCAAGGAAGGCGCCGAGAGCGGGGGAGAGGTGGAAGCTTTCGGCAACGAGTGCCGCGCCGATAACCAGGGCGAGGGCGAAGGCGGTGAAGGCTTCGGGCACCTTGGCCCGGGCGATCCAAGGCATGAGGAAGGGCCGAATGACCCAGCGGGAACCGGCGAGTGCCGCCAGGAACGCGCCGACGAGGCCGAGCGCCAGCCACCAGTCGAAGGGGTTCTCGACGGCGTGCAGCACCTCTTCGCCGAGCGCCGCGACCGGAGCGGTACCCGTCATGCCGGCGAGCAGGGGAATGGCGGCGAGGATGGGGATCACCGCAACATCCTGCACAAGCAGGATAGCGAGCGAGCCGCGCCCGGTATCGGTCTTGGTGATGTTGCGCTGCGCCACCGACTGCATGGCGATGGCAGTGGAACTCATTGCGAGCGCCATGCCGACAATGGCGGCGGCGGCCCAGCCAAAGCCGACGAGCTTGAAGGTGACGGTAAGGATGGCGCTCGTCGCCACCATCTGCACCAAGCCCAGCCCCACGACCTGATGGCGCATGCGCCAGAACTCATCGGCGTCGACTTCGAGGCCGATGAGAAACAGCATCATGACGACGCCGAACTCGGAAATCTTGTGGACGATCTCGCTGTCGGCGACGAGCTGCAGCCCGTAGGGGCCGATCAGTACCCCGGCAGCGAGGTAGCCAATGATGGTGCCGAGGCCCGCCCACTTGGCGAGCGGAACCAAGAAAACGGTGGCCGCAAGCAACAAGAAGATCGCGAGCAGGATGTTGATTTCCATGAGGATCCTGCCCGCGCCCCCCTGCGCGGCCTTCCGTCCTTACTCGTCGGAATCGGTGTCGAAATCGCCCTTGAGGGACTTGAGCTTGGCGAACACCGAATCGGCGTCGATCTCTTCGTCGCGTTCCGGACGGGTGTCTTCGCCGCTCTCGAGCCCTTCCATGACCGCGAGGGCGGCCGCACGGCGCTCGGCGCTCGACAGCGCTTCCTCGGCGGTGAGGAGCATGGTGCCCTGATCCGCCTCGTCCGGCGTCGCCGCGCCCTTGGAAGCGCGCTTCACCTCAAGGTCGAGGTCGATCTGGCTGCACAGGCCCAGCGTCACCGGGTCCATGGGGGTGATGTTGGCGTTGTTCCAGTGCGTGCCGTCGCGCACTGCGTCGATGGTCGACTTGGTGGTGCCGACGAGGCGCATGATCTGCGCGTCTTTCATCTCCGGATGGTTGCGGAGCAGCCACTTGATGGCATTGGGGCGCTCGTTGCGGCGCGAGATCGGGGTGTAGCGCGGGCCCTTGCGCTTGGGCGCGGCGACGCGAACCTTGGGCTCGCTGAGCTTCATGCGGTAGTTCGGGTCGGCTTCGGCCTTCTCGATCTCCTCGCGGGTGAGCTGGCCGTTCTGGATGGGGTTCACCCCCATGATGCCGCTCGCCACGTCGCCATCGGCGACGCCCTGTACCTCGAGCGGGTGCAGGCCGCAGAAAGCAGCGATCTGCTCGAACGAGAGAGCGGTGTTGTCGACCAGCCAGACGGCGGTTGCCTTGGGCATCAGAAGGGGCGTGGCCATGGTAAATTTCTCCTTGAGGCGCGGCCGGGTGTTCCTCCCGAACCGCCCCGCCTCGTCGTTCACATTGAGGGGGAATATGGCCCTATATACGCGCGGGACCGTTCCGTTTCAATTGGATTGATCGCGTCCGAAGTCGGTGACGAGCACGATCTTCCCATAGTTGGCCCGATCCTCCAGGGCGCGATGGGCAGCGGGCGCGTCGGCGAGGGCGAAGCGCTGGAGGCGCGGCTTGATGATACGGCCGTCAGCCAGGGCGGGCCAGACATTGGTCCTGAGGCTTGTCGCGATGGCGGCCTTCACCTGTGAGGTCTGCGGACGGAGGGTGGAGCCCGAGAGCGTGAGCTGTTTCATCATCAGCCGGGCGGCGTTGATCTCGGCTTTGGCACCCCCCGCCGTGGCGAGGAGGACGATGTGACCGAAGCGGGCGGAGGCGGCAATGTTCCGCTCGAGGTTTTCGCCGGCCACCATGTCGATGATGCGGTCGGCGCCGTGGTCGCCGGTGAGGGCCAGGGTGCGGGCGACGAAATCCTCGCTGTCGTGGCGGATGACGGCTTCGGCCCCAAGGCTCAGGGCGTAGTCGGCCTTCTCGGCCGTGGAGACGACGGCAATGGGCCGGGCGCCGTGGAGGCGGGAGACCTGGATCGCGGCGCCGCCGATGCCCCCCGCGCCGCCATGGATGAGCACGTACATGCCCGGCGCGAGGCCGGCCCGTAGTACCAGCGTCTGCTCGATGGTGAAGTAGGTCTCCGGGATGGCTGCGGCCTCGATCATACTCCAGCCGGGGGGCAGGGGGATAACCTGGCCGGCCGGGACGGTCACATACTCGGCGTAGCCACCGCCATTGGTGAGGGCCATCACGCGGTCGCCGGGAACAAAGCCTGACGCTCCTTCGCCGAGGGCTGCGATCTCGCCGGCGACCTCAAGCCCCGGGAGGGGTGAAGCACCGGGAGGCGGGGCGTAGCTGCCCCGGCGCTGGCCGAGGTCGGGGGCGTTGAGGCCCGCCGCAGCGACGCGGATCAGCACCTCACCAGGCCCAGGATCGGGAACGGGCTGGCGCACCGGGTGCAGCATTTCCGGGCCGCCAGGGGCGGCGATGGCAATTGCGATCATCTCGGGCGGAATGGGCATGGCCAAGTTGTGGCGCGCTCTCGGCCAGAGCGCAACTGGCGGGAAGGCTGAGGCTTGAACTCGTTCGCCATCGGCATAAAATCCATACCGAACCTCAGGCACGGAGAAGGCTTATGTTCGACGAGGACGAGGTCAGAAAGCCCAAGGGGCACGAAGTCGGCATGCCCCTCGACTCCATGTCCGTGGACGAGCTCGAGGAACGTATCGCGCTGCTCAAGAGCGAGATCGGGCGGCTCGAACAGGCCATTGGCGCCCGCAAGAACACGCGCGCCGCGGCGGATTCCCTGTTCAAGTTCTAGAACGGCGCGCGGCCGGTGGTGTTCTCGGCGACCTCTTCGCCCATGGGCGAGAGATAGCGCTGATAGACCCAGCCCGAGCCGCCATTGAAGCTGACCTTCAACCACCCACCATCCTCGCCCGTGACGCGGACCCTGGTGCCGCTTTTCGCCGTGCCGATCGTGCCATAGCGCTTGGATGGGCCCGAGCGGACGAAGACGTCACTGCGCACGAGATAGGCGGCGCCGGCAGCGGCGGGTTGTTCGACCGTGTCGGGGGAGAGCGGGGTGACCTTGGCGACAAGCGTAGCGGCGGGTTGCCCTGCGGTGGGGCCGGGGGTCACGGTGGCGTTGGTCACCGGCACGTTGGGCACGGTGACGGGGACCTTGATCCTGGGCTTTACTTCGATGGTCTTCGAGACATCCAGGTCCGCGGCCGTGGCCACCGGCAGGCGTACGACATAGCTCGGCAGCTCCCGCGTTTTCACCTCGGGCAGTTCGGCCACTGTGCGCGACACGGTGTGGGCAGTGAAGGTGAGGCCGGCGGCGGTGACGCTGCCGGCGGCAGCGATAACGGCGGCAAAGGCGAGCAGCGGGCGGAAGCGGCGGCGGACCATAGTACGGCTCCTTGTCTCGGGAGCGCCCGACGCCTGACGCGTTCTTCGGGATGGGCGCTCGTTTGTTCAGACAAGGGTCCGTGCAGCCGAAAAGTTCCGACTTTTCGGCTGCGAGGGGGGCGGCGCGGTCACCAACCGGCAAGGTTAAGAAAGCGAGTCCTGTTAACTTCAAATTAACATTCGGAAGTTAACTTCGAGATTGTCCAGTTTCTGGACTTTCAGAGTGGCTTCGCCCTCTGTTTGACGCCTCCCTGTTAACTTTCGAGAGCCGTTTCGACGGCTCTTTTTCTTTTGCGCGCCCGGCGGCGGTCCGTTAAGTCACTGGCAAGGGACAGGAGCGCAAAGCTAGGCCCTGCCTCTCGCAGCGAGTACCGTTTCGTGGACGACGCCAGAGAAAAAGTGCAGCCCGTTGCCATCGGCCCGCGCATCGTCGCGTCCGGCGGGTTCGACATGCTCTATCGCGAGGGCATGGGGCTGATCGAGGAGGTCGCGGCCTATCTCGACAGCGATGGCCGCATCGAGAGCCGTGGCCTGCCGCGCGAAGCCTCGTTCTGCTACGCCACCGAAAGCATGCGGCTGACGACGCGGCTGATGCAGCTCGCCAGCTGGCTGCTGCTGCAGCGGGCGGTGAACGAGGGCGAGATCACCGCCGAGAATGCCCGCACCGAGAAGGAGAAGGTGCGCTTCTCCGCTACCCCGACCGAGCGCGGCGGCCCGGGCTATGACCAGCTGCCCGAGCGGCTGCGCGAGTTCATTGCCAAGGGCGACCGGCTATTCGAGCGCGTGCAGCAGTTCGACAAGCTCGAGCGCGGCGGCGTACCCGACTACGCGCCGACGACCCAGGGCGGCATTGCCGACCAGCTGAGCCGGCTGAGGGCCGCGTTCGGCAAGCTGCGGGAGTAGGGCGCTCCCAAACCGAGGAGGTTCGCCTTGGGCACCAGGATCACCGGCGGATGCCTCTGCGGCGCGGTACGCTACGAGTATGAGGGCGAAGTCGGAGCAGCGGGTTATTGCCACTGTGAGGATTGCCGGCGCACTTCGGGTAGCGCCTTCGGGGTGAGCGTGCGGGTGGCGGCGGCCGGGTTCCGCACCACGCGCGGCGAGCCGAGGGCCTTCACCAAGGCGGGAGACAGCGGCCGGCTGGTGACGCGTTGCTTCTGCCCCGATTGCGGCTCGCCCCTCTTTACGCTGCCGCCACTCCATCCCGAGGTGGTGCTCATCAAGGCCGGGAGCCTCGACGATCCTTCGGTGGTGGCGCCGAACCGGCAGGCCTGGATGCGCTCGAAGGTCGCCTGGGCCGAAATCGCCGAGGGCCTGACGAGCTACGACACCAACCGGCCGGGCTCGTGAACACAAAGCCCGGCGCGAGGCCGGGCTTTGAAACTCTGGCGTTCGTTGGGGCGGCTTAGAAGCCGAGGCCCTTGAACTTGTCCTTGAAGCGGGTGACGCGGCCGCCGCGGTCCATCAGGTTGCCCTGCACGCCGGTCCAGGCGGGATGGGTCTTGGGGTCGATGTCGAGCTGCAGCGTGTCGCCTTCCTTGCCCCAGGTCGAACGGGTCTGGTAGGTCGTGCCGTCGGTCATCGCCACGGTGATGGTGTGATAGTCCGGGTGGATGTCTTTCTTCATGGCGCTCGCCTCAAATGCAACGGGCGCTATATGCGCCCGGACTGCCGTCAAATCTCGATTGCGCGGGTTCATAGAGAATATCCCGCGCGAGCGCAAGGGGAGCCATGTCGCAAGCGTTACCGGTTGCGGCGTACCGGGCCCCCGCATATATCTCAGCCCACCTTGAAGCAGAAACCGACGATGACCGAAAGCGCCACGAAGCCGGCCCGGCTGGGCGCCAAGGGTGAAGCGCTCAAGCGGGGGCGACAGGACCTGCGCCCGATCAGGCGGCTGATTCCCTTCATATTCCGCTATCGTTGGCGCGTGCTGGCGGTGGTGGTTTTCCTGCTGATCTCGTCGCTCGCCTCACTGGTCATTCCGACGATTGCCGGCAGGCTCATCGATTTCGGTTTCCTCGCCCAGAATTTCGAGGTGGTGGGGCAGTACGGGCTGCTCGCCATCGTCGTTGCCGCGCTGATGTCGGCGGGGCAGGCGGGGCGCTACTACTTCATGTCGATCCTCGGCGAGCGGGTGCTCACCGACCTGAGGCGCAAGGTATTCGACCACCTGCTGCTGCTCGACGCCACTTTCTTCGACATGCACCGGGTGGGCGAGCTCACCTCGCGGCTCAATGGCGACGTCGCCACCATCCGCAGCACGATGAGCGCAACGCTGTCGATGGCGCTGCGCAACATGGTGACGCTGGTGGGCGCGGTGACGCTGATGTTCCTCACCAGCCCCTACATGACGGTGACCCTGCTCGTCGTCGGCCCCACGATCGTCGTTCCCGTGGTGCTCTATGCGCGCCGGCTGCGGCGGCAGTCGCGGCGGGCGACTGATACCATGGCCGAGATGTCGGCCATGGCGACCGAGGCGCTGGGCGCGACCAAGACCATCAAGAGCTTCGTGCAGGAAGAGGAGCAGTCGGCGAACTACGGCGAGCGGGCCGAGAAATCCTACCAGGCCGAAGTCACCCGGCTGGGGACGCGCGCGGCGCTGCTGGGCGGCATGTCCTTCCTCGCTACCTCGGCCCTGGTGGTGCTGGTGTGGTGGGGCTCGAAGGCCGTGTTCGACGGCGTGGTGACGCCAGGCCAGCTGGCGCAGTTCATGATGTACGCGCTCATGGCCTCGAACTCGCTCACCAACCTCTCCGAGCTGATGGGCACGCTGCAATCTGTGGCGGGCGCCACCGAGCGGCTGGTCGAGATTCTCGACACCGAGCCCGACATCCAGGCGCCGGCCAACCCGGTGCCTCTGCCGGAGCCGGCGATCGGCACGGTGGCGTTCGAGAACGTCAGTTTCGCCTATGGCACGCGCGACGACGAGAACGTGATCGACGGGCTCGATTTTTCCGTGCCGCAGGGCAGGACGGTGGCGCTGGTGGGCGCTTCCGGCGCGGGCAAATCGACGATCTTCGCGCTGGTGCAGCGCTTCTACGACGTCACCGGCGGCCGCATCCTGGTCGATGGCCTTGACGTGCGCGACGTCGATCCGGCCGAACTGAGGCGGCGCTTCGCCTATGTGGAGCAGGACCCGACGATTTTTGCCGGCACCATTGCCGACAATATCCGCTTCGGCCGGCCGGGCGCCAGCATGGAGGAGATCGAGGCGGCAGCGAAGGCGGCGCTGGTCCATGATTTCGTGCTCGACCTGCCCAACGGCTACGATTCGATCGTCGGCGAGCGCGGCGTGATGCTGTCGGGCGGGCAGAAGCAGCGCCTCGCCATCGCCCGGGCGCTGCTCAAGGATGCGCCGATCCTGCTGCTCGACGAGGCGACGTCTGCGCTCGACGCCGAAAGCGAGCGGCTGGTGCAGCTGGCGCTCGCCCGGCTGATGCAGGGCCGCACCACGCTGGTCATCGCGCACCGCCTCGCCACCATCCGCGACGCCGACAGCATCCTCGTGCTCGAGAAGGGGCGGCTCATCGGGCAGGGCACTCATGCCGAGCTGGTGCGCAAGGGCGGCAAATATGCCGAGCTGGCCAAGCTGCAGTTCCGCGACGAGATCGTCCCCGCCGCCGAGTAGAGGCATCTGGCCCCTCTTGCTTTCGAGCCTGGGACGGGGGGTGCTTCCAGACGCGCCGAAGCGCCCGCCGGCCGTTTGGCCTCGGGTTGATGAGTTGGGCGGGTGACCGGCGAGGCTCGAGCCTCA
>Ga0207868_1000806_pt1 | contig 27888 bp, 23 predicted proteins | sample Passage237B_FD_187370 | JGI IMG/M metagenome (GOLD analysis project Ga0207868, IMG submission 187370) | Cellulose adapted compost microbial communities from Newby Island Compost Facility, Milpitas, CA, USA - Passage2 37B (SPAdes) (version 3) ... | reverse complement strand
ATCCGTGTCGCAGGCGAGTATCTGCCCGCGATTGCCCATCATGGCCGCGAGTGCGAGAGATTTGCCACCCCCACCAGCGCAAAGATCCACCACCTGCTCACCCGCTGCCGCGCCCATTATCAGGCAAGCGAGCTGCGAGCCTTCATCCTGAATTTCGATCACGCCATCGCGGTAAAGGGCAAGGCCTGGCAGGTTGGCCCGCGAGGTGAGACGCAAGCCCCAAGGAGAGAGCGGGCATTCTTCCGCCCTTACGCCCGCTTCACCGAGCGCCAGCAGCGCATCAGCGCGGTTCGCCTTCAGCGCATTGACGCGCAAATCTGTCGGTGCGCGCTCCAGCAGCGCCGCCATCTCCTGCTCAAGGCGCGGCCCGAAAGCCTCTTCCAATTCGGCATGGAGCCATTCGGGATAATTAAAGCGAGTGGGAAGCGGCGCATCCGCGCCCGGCAGGACCGCTTTTTCCAGTATCGCCCTCTCTTCATCGCTGAGTGGCGCGGGCGCGTGGGTGGAGCCATCTGCAAGACCAGAGAGCGTTGCGAGGCTTTCGCCCCCAATGAGTAACAGTGCAGCGAAGGCGAGGAGACGCGGTTCCGAGGTTTCGATAGCAGCGGACAGTTCCGCCCGTCGACGCAGCACGGTGTACACAATCTCGCCCACCGCGGCACGGTCCTTCGAGCCGGCAAAGCGGCTGGAACGCGCCCACTGATCGAAGACGCGGTCAGCCGGGCGGCCGCTTGCAAAAATATCGCAGAGAACGTCGATCGCGGATTGCAGACGCGCGCCGGGCTTCATGTCAGGGCTCCAGCCAGCGCATCAGCGCCAATACCAAATTCCGTCAGCTCATACCGCCGGGATAGTTCGGCGCCTCGCGGGTAATCGTCACATCGTGAACATGGCTTTCGCGAAGGCTCGCGGCGGAAATACGGACGAACTCTGCCCGCTCCTGAAATTCTTTCACGGTCGCGCTGCCGGTATAGCCCATCGCAGCGCGCAGGCCACCCACCAGTTGGTGGATCACGTTTGAGATCGGCCCCTTATAGGGCACCTGACCTTCAATGCCTTCCGGCACCAGCTTCAGCGAATCTTTCACATCCTGCTGGAAGTAGCGGTCCGCTGAGCCGACAGCCATTGCACCGACCGAGCCCATGCCGCGATAGGCCTTATAGGAGCGACCCTGATAGAGAATGATTTCGCCGGGACATTCTTCGGTGCCCGCAAAGAGCGAGCCGAGCATGGCGCAATCGGCACCCGCCGCAATCGCCTTGGCGAGGTCGCCCGAGAACTTGATACCACCATCGGCAATGACGGGGATGCCCGCCTTCTTCGCTTCCTCAACCACGTCCATGATCGCGGTGAGCTGGGGAACGCCGACGCCTGCAACGATGCGCGTGGTGCAGATCGAGCCGGGGCCGATGCCGACCTTCACCGCATCCGCGCCTGCATCAATGAGCGCCCTGGCAGCGCTTGCTGTGGCGATATTTCCGGCGATCACCTGCATGTTGCCGGAGGCCTTCTTGATGCGCTCCACCGCTTCGGACACGCGGGCCGAATGGCCATGCGCCGTATCCACGACGATCACGTCTGCGCCTGCATCGATCAGGGCTTCTGACCGGGCAAACCCCTCATCCCCCACCGTGGTGGCGGCAGCGACGCGGAGGCGGCCCTGCTCGTCCTTGGCGGAGTTCGGATGAAGCTGCGACTTCTCAATGTCCTTCACGGTGATGAGGCCGACACAACGATAGGCATCATCCACCACAATCAGCTTCTCGAGGCGGTGGCGATGCAGGAGGCGCTTGGCTTCTTCCTGGCTCACGCCGTCTGCCACGGTGACAAGATTTTCCTTCGTCATGAGATTGCGGACAGGCTCGGCCGGATTGCTGGCAAAGCGCACATCGCGATTGGTGAGAATGCCGACCAGCTTGTTCGTGCCCGGCTCCACCACCGGAATGCCGGAAATGCCGTGATACTGCATTTCGCGGAGCGCATCGGCGAGGGTTGCGTCCGGGGTGATGGTGACCGGGTTGACCACCATACCGCTTTCAAACTTCTTCACCTGCCTGACATGCTCGGCCTGCGCTTCGGGCGTCATGTTGCGATGAAGAACACCGATGCCGCCTGCCTGCGCCATGGCAATGGCAAGGCGCGCTTCCGTGACCGTGTCCATGGCAGCGGAAATGATGGGGATGCCCAGAGTGATGGATTTTGTCAGGCGGGTTCTTGTGTCAGCCTGACTGGGCAGGATCGTGGAAGCAGCCGGCAACAAAAGGACGTCATCAAACGTCAGCGCTTCACGGATCATACTGCCAACCTCCTGGGCCATTCAGGCCACCCTATCGTGTGTTGGCGCTGGCTTTTAACACCTATATGCAGGATTGCAAAGGGGACGATGACGCAGGCGCGAAATAATCATCCCGCCTCTTCCACATCACCTTCAGACCTGCCCTTAAAGCCCTGTGCCAGCACATACATTTCTGCCGAGTCGGCGCGGCTCGCATCCGGCTTCACATGCTGCACCGTCTTGAAGTGCTGCTTGAGAAGAACCAGAAGCTCATTCTCCGTTCCGCCCCGCAACACCTTGGCAAGAAAGGCACCTCCGGGAGCCAGCACCTCGATCGCGAAATGCGCGGCCACCTCGCAGAGATGCATGATGCGCAGATGGTCGGTGTGCTTGTGGCCGGTTGTGGGGGCCGCCATATCGGAGAGGACGAGATCGGCCTCGCCCGCAAGCAGCTCCTTCACACGGTCATCGGCCCCCTCTTCCAGAAAGTCCAGCTGGAGGATGGTAGCACCCGGCACCGGGTCCATTTCCAGATAGTCGAGGCCGATCACGCGGCCCGCCTGCGGCGAATCCTTTTCTGCCTTCACCCGCGCGACGGCGACCTGACACCAGCCGCCCGGCGCGCAGCCGAGATCGACCACGCGGGCGCCGGGGCGCAGCAGGCGATAGCGATCATCCATTTCCAGCAGCTTGTAGGCGGCGCGGGACCGGTAGCCATCCCGCCGCGCGGCATGAACATACGGATCGTTCAACTGGCGGGCGAGCCAGCGCGTGGAGGAGTTGCTGCGTTTGCGCGCAGTTTTCACCCGCACCTTCAGCGCGCGTGTAGTACCCGCAATGGCGCTTTTGCTGGTGCCGCCCTTGCCGGGCTTTTTCGGTGTCTTTGTCATGCCTCAACCATCTCTGCCGCGCGTGTGCCGCTGCGCCGACCGCCCCGGCGGCGGCGTCTCGGACGGGCTGCATCGGCCTGCATGAGCGACATCAGAATACCTTCCCGCAATCCGCGATCTGCGACGCGGAGCCTGTCTGCGGGCCAGGCGTCGGCAATAGCTTCAAAGATTGCGCAGCCAGCGAGCACCAGATCGGCGCGCTCCTGCCCCACACAGGGATGGGCCGCGCGGCGCGCATAATCCATCTCGAGAAGATCACGGGTGACGCGGCGGACATCCGCAGGCTCGATCCATATGCCATCCACACGCGCCCTGTCATAGCGCTCGAGGCCGAGATGGACGCCTGCAATCGTCGTCACCGTACCCGAGGTTCCAAGAAGATGGAACGGGTGGTGGTTATCGCGCTCGCCACGCAGGCGCTCCATGAAAGGTGTAAGGCTTTCCGCAACTTCCGCCACCATGCGCCTGTAAACCATTTCGGGGACTTCAATCCCGCCATGACGCTCTGCCAGCGTGACGACACCGCAGGGCAGCGAAATCCAGTCGCCAATCACCGGGCGCACCTTTCCACCCTGCCCTTTTTCAAGTCGCACCCAGATAAGCTCGGTCGAGCCGCCGCCAATATCGAAAACAAGAGCGGAGGCACAATTCCGGTCAAGCAGCGGCGAGCAGCCCGCAACGGCCAGTCGCGCCTCATCTTCCGTGGTGATGACTTCAAGCGCGAGGCCCGTTTCGCGCTTCACCCGGGCAATGAACTCGCCACCATTGACCGCTGTGCGGCAGGCAGCCGTTGCGATGGTACGGGAACGACTGACGCCCCGCCGTTTCATCTTGTCCGCACAGATGCGCAGCGCCTCGATGGCGCGGATCATGGCAGCTTCGCCCAGCTCGCCCGCGCCCACCAGGCCCTCACCGAGACGCACGATGCGGGAATAGGCATCGACAACCCTGAAACCGTCCGGCGAGCGGCGCGCGATCAGCAATCGGCAATTATTGGTGCCGAGATCAAGGGCCGCATAGAGCCTTTCGCGGGAACCGGCCGAAGATGCCCCGCCCGGCTGCCTGCGTGCCTGAGAGCGGGCCGGTGCCGAGGCGGATTTCGCAGAAGTCGTGGATTTTGCAGAAGGGGATGCCTGCGCCTTCCCGGCAGCGGCCTGCGGTGCCTGCGCGCCCCCTTTTCCGCGCCGCCCGCGACGACGGCGGCGGGCGCGTTTGGAGGGCGGCTTTCCGCCTGTTTCCGAGCGCGCCCCCTCCGCTCCCGGCCTGTCGGCGGGACGCGATTCGACCTGCGGAGCCTTCTCTGGCCCCTTGTCGGTGGCGGCAGGCCCGTCCGGGCCACCTGCGCCACCGTCACCTTGCTGGCGCAATGTCTTCCAGATCCGGGGAACAGCGGCAAACTAACAAGCGCCAGCGCTCCGCACCGGATTCCTCTGTGTTTTCAGTTGGGTGAAGTGTAGCAGCCTGAGCCGCGGGGTAAAGGACAGGAAAAAGAGGAAGTTCACGGGCTGGCTGGGGGACTAGGATTCGAACCTAGACTGGCGGAGTCAGAGTCCGCTGTCCTACCGTTAGACGATCCCCCAAAGCGCGGGCCGTGGCCCCGGTTCCAGCCTGCAAGGACGGGAACGGGGCGAGGCGCATCACTTCGGTTGCGCGGGGCGAAACCTAGTCGCCGGCCCCGCTTTCGTCAACACTCACAAGCGCATTTCGCACTCATTTGCTCACTGCAGTTCCAGACCCGCGAGATCATCCTTCGCTCGCCACTCCTCAAGTATCTTGATGAAGGCGATGGAACCGGCGCCATAGGAGCCGTTGCGGATAGCCGCGCTAGAGGGCTGGCCCTCATTGTTGTAGTAGCCGGGTGTGCATTCTTCGAGATAACGCCGGTTGAAAACCGCGACCCTCATCACCTCTTCCACCCAGGCATCTTCCGCTTCCTGCGTGGTCTCCACGACGCGGGCCTGGCTGCTCAGGCATTTCTGCACGATGTAGGAAAGGTGCTTCGACTGCTCATTCAGCATATGCGGATAGTTGGCGGTGAAGCCTGCCTGCGCATTGGAAACGATGAAGCAGTTGGGGAAGCCGCGCGTATGCATACCATGCAGCGAGGACACGCCGTCCTTCCACTTTTCGGTGAGGGTGAGGCCGTTCCGGCCATAGATTTCAAAGCCTGCGCGGCGCGTATAGCCGGTGCCCACTTCAAAGCCTGTTGCATAGATCAGGCAGTCGATCTCATATTCCTTCCCGTTCGCGATCACTGCATTCTCGGTGATGCGTTCAACGCCTCGCCCTGCCGTATCGACGAGATGAACATTGGGACGGTTGAAGGTCTGGAGATATTCGTCATGGAAGCAGGGGCGCTTGCAGAACTGGTTGTACCAGGGCTTCAGCGCCTCGGCGGCGACAGGGTCCTTTACGACGCTGTCCACACGCGCGCGGATTGATTCCATTTTCTTGAAGTCAGCAAGCTGGATGACTTCGCCGAGTTTTTCCGGCGCAAGGCCCTTCGGGTTCTTGCGCGCCATCACCAGAAGATTGCCGATGATGTCGGTCCAGCCATCATTGACGAGATCGACTTCCTGAAAGCCGCCGGAGACAAGCGTATTGAAATTATCCATGCGCTTCTGCTGCCAGCCGGGCTCAAGGCTCTTCACCCATTGCAGATCGGTCGGTCGGTTGTTGCGCACATCGATGGAAGACGGCGTGCGCTGGAAGACATAGAGTTCCTTTGCCCATTCGCCGAGATGCGGCACACATTGCACGGCCGTTGCGCCCGTGCCGATGATGCCGACGCGCTTGTCCTTCAGCCCTTCAAGGCCGCCATTGCAGTCGCCACCCGTGTAGCCATAATCCCACCGGCTGGTATGAAACGAATGGCCTTTGAAACTTTCAACGCCGGGAATGCCGGGCAGCTTCGGGCGATGCAGCGGGCCGCTGGCCGTGACAATGAAGCGGGCGCGGATGGCGTCCCCCCGGTTGGTGTGAACGATCCAGCGGGCGGCATTGTCATCCCAGCGCATCTCCGTCACTTCGGTCTGGAAGAGCGCATTATCATAAAGGCCGAAATGGCGGCCGATGGCACGGCTGTGCTCGAGAATCTCGGCGGCCTTCGAGTATTTCTCGACCGGCATGTAGCCGACTTCCTCGAGAAGCGGCAGATAGATATAGGATTCAATATCGCAGGCGGCACCGGGATAGCGGTTCCAGTACCATGTGCCGCCGAAATCACCGCCCTTCTCAATCAGGCGGACCCGCTCTACGCCTGCTTCACGCAGGCGGGCACCGGCAAGCAGGCCGCCAAAGCCGCCGCCGACAACCACGACATCGACTTCATCTGACAGCGGGTCCCGCTTGAAGCCCGGCTCGACATAGGGGTCTTCGAGGTAATGCGCGAACTGTCCCTTGATCTCGACATATTGCTCATTGCCTTCTTTGCGGAGGCGCTTGTCGCGCTCGGCGCGGTACTTCTCTTTCAGAGCCTTCGGATCGAAGCCCAGTTCTTCCTCGCTCAGCGCGTTTGCCTGGTCCGCCATTGTCTCCCCTTCCGATTTATTCGGGCTTCGCCCATTTCATGTTGGGAAGAATGATAATGGCTCCTTACTATCTGTCAAAAGGTCTTGGCAGGTCACAAGAAAACCAAGGGTAGCCGCAGGGTAAAGCGACCTATCACAGATCGCCCTCAAAAAATGTGGGCCCCGCCTTGCGACGGAGCCCGGAAGATGTGCTGAAGCCCTGGCGATCAGCCGTAGCGATAAGGCGCACCGGCCTTGCGCATGGTGTCGGCATACTTCTTGAGGATTTCGACAACCCGTGCGTTGCGCGGGGAGCGAGCGGCGATCTCGTCCCAGAACTTCAGGGCTTCGTCTTCCACCTTTTTCCATTCGGATTCGGGAATGGTGGTCAGTTCGAGCTTGCCGCCCGTGGTGCGGTAATGGGCTTCGCCCCACCAGTACCAGTGCTGGCGGTAATAATGCGAGCTGTCCATCGTCAGCTTAAAGAGCGTTTTCAGATGCTCGGGCAACGCATTCCACTTTTCGGTGTTGGCGATGTAGGAACCGGCCCATGCACCGGAAATATTGTTGGTCAGATAGTATTTGTTGATGTCTGCCCAACCGACTGTGTAGGTCTCGGTCGCGCCGCACCAGGCAACGCCGTCGAGTTCGTTTGTCTGAATGGCGACTTCAATGTCTTCCCAAGGCAGAGTGACGGGCACCACGCCGAAGCGCTCAAGGAACTTGCCACCTGTCGGGAAGGTGAAGACGCGCAAGCCCTTCAGATCTTCAAGCGAGCGGATCGGCTTTGTCGTCACAAAGTTGCACGGGTCCCAGGCGCCTGTGCTGAGCCATGTGACGCCCTCGACTTCGGCATAGGCTTCTTCCCAGATTTCGCGAAGTCCGTACCACTCCCACAAGACGGGCACATCGAGGCCGTAGCGGGAGGCGAAGGGGAAGTAGGCACCGAAGACTGACACATCAACCGGCGCGGCCATGGAGTCATCGTCGCTCTGCGCGGCATCGATCGTTCCGCGCTGCACGGCACGGAAAAGCTCGCCCTGCGGCACAAGCTGATCTGCCGTGTAAAGCTCGATAATCATCTCGCCATTCGCCGCCTTGTTGAAAGCGTCGATGGAGGGTTTGATGACGTGCTCTGCGAGCGACGTGCCCGCATAGGTTTGCAGACGCCAACGGATCGGCGACTGGGCTCGTACGATATTCGGCGCGGCGAGTGTGGACGCGCCGACAGCGGCCGCGCCGACGGCGGCCTTTTTCAGAAAATCACGCTTATTAAGATTGGGACGGTCGGTCATAGACAGGCTCCTTCTTCACTAGATGGTTTCAGGCATTGCCGACCAAACGCCGGACCTGCCTTCATGAAGAAACGCAACGTTCACGGAACTCGCCCCCTGATCCACGGGATCAACGGCCGAGGTAGTACTCCGGCAACCACAGAGCAATCTGCGGGAACATCATCAGCAGACTGATGGTAAGCAGCATCAGCCCGACAAAGGGAACGATGGAGCGGTAGATATCCATCAACGATATCTCGGGAGGCGCCATCGCGCGCATCAGGAAGAGATTGTAGCCAAAGGGCGGCGTTATATAGGCGACCTGACAGGTGACGGTGTAAACCACACCAAACCAGATCGGGTTGAAGCCGAGGCTGATGACGAGCGGAATGTAGAGCGGCGCCACGATGACGAGCATCGCCGTATCGTCAAGAAACACCCCGAGAATGATGAAGGAAAGGAGCATCAGCATAAGGATGCCCCAGGGCTCAAGTTCCCATGTATCAAGCAGCAGCGACTGTATGGCTTGTCGTGCGCCGAGCCCGTCATAAACCGCCGCGAAGCAGAGTGCAGCGAGAATGATCCACATGAACATGCAGGTGATGTTCAGCGTCTGGCGCAGCACATCATTCATGACAGTGGCATTGAGACGTCCCCGCAAAAAAGCGGCAAGCGTTGCCAGCAGCGCGCCGACGGCGGAGCTTTCCACGAGGCTTGTGATACCGCTCAGGAAAAGCCCCATCATCGTGCCGAAGATGACGACAGGCAGGATACCGGCGGAGAGCAGGCGGAACTTCTCGCCCCATGTGATCTGCTCACGCTCTTCCTGCGGAAGAGGCGGGCCAAGATGGGGTTGCAGGCGGCAACGTATATAGACGTAGGCCGCGAAGATTGTGGCCATCAACAGGCCGGGGATAATGCCTGCGAGCCAGAGCTGCATGACAGGCTGGCGCGCGATCATCGCATAGAGCACGAGCACGACGCTTGGCGGCAGCAGAATGCCGAGCGAACTGCCGGCCTGAATGACGCCCGTCACCATGACCTTGTCATAGCCGCGCTTGAGCAATTCCGGCAGGGCAACTGTTGCGCCAATGGCCATGCCCGCAACACTCAGGCCATTCATTGCGGAGATCGCGACCATCAGGCCAATCGTACCAAGCGCAAGGCCTCCGCGCACCGGGCCGGTCCAGACATGGAACATGCGATAGAGGTCGTTCGCTATGCCCGATTCCGAGAGCATGTAGCCCATGTAAACAAAGAGCGGCAGCGTCAGCAGCGGATACCAGTTCAGCACCTGAAAGACGGCGTTGAACGGCATTTCAACCGCGCCATCGCCCCAGAGAAGGAGTGCGGCAGCGGAACCCACAAAGCCGATCACGCCGAAAACCCGCTGCCCTGTCAGCAGCATCAGCACCATCGAGGAGAACATGAGCAATGTAATAAGTTCAGAGCTCATGGAATTTCCTCACCGCGCATGATCGCGATATCCCGGAAGAAGAAGGCAATGGCCTGAAGCAGCATCAGAAAGATGCCGATTGTCATGATGACCTTGATGGGCCAGAGAGGCGGCGCCCATGAGGTGTAGTTCACCTGATTGTAGGTGATTGCATAATCGGTGCTGGAAATGCCGCCGACGAGCAGAGCGGTCAGATAGAAGACGAGCGCAAAAGCCGTGATGGTATCAGCGAAGGCCATCTTGCGCCGCGACAGGCGGCCATAGAACAGGTCCATTCGCACATGTGCATCTTGCTTGAGCGTGTAGCCGCCGCCGAGAAGATAATAGGCTGCGAGCAAGAACTGGCCCATTTCCATGGCCCAGTTGACTGGCGTGTTCATTACCGTGCGGGAGAAGGATGCGTAGAGCATCACTCCGATCATCACGATAATCAGATACATGACGATGCGGCCGACCACATTGTTGACGGCCTCAACATAGCGAACGTAAACGCGTGCAGCTTTCGGCACTTTCCCTCAATCCGCGGGAGTGAATCCTTCCCTGAAGAATCAAGCCGAAACGCCGTATTCCGGCAGAATCCCCCAAGCGCAGCTTCAGACCAAAGGCTGCACGGATTGGCGGGACATGGCAACTGCCCATGACAAAAAAACGACCGGCGTTGCACCGCTGACGCGCCTGCGCCCTTCCCTGCCTAAAGGAGAGGCACCTACACGGCATCCGAAAAAGGGTGAGCGGAATCAGGCTGTGCGCTGGCGGGAGATGAGGGCGAAGGCGAGGCCACCCGAAGCACCCGCCACCATCTGCGCGATGAAGCCCGCCCAGGAACGCGCGCTCGCGATCGGCGTCATCTCATAGACCATGCCCATCAGGCCGAGGGCGACGGCAATGGCGACAGCACCCGCAACAGCATAGACGAGATTGCGCTGCACGCCTGCCCAGCGATAGACGAGCGCGCCCGCGATGAAGGCCACCAGAAAACCGAGTGCGATGACGGCGCCAAAGAGGGGCGCCATGCCGCCAATGTCATGCAGGGTGGTTGACCAACGCTCCGCAAAAGGAATGTCGATCCCCATATCGATCAGACGGGCGAGAATGAACTGGGTGTGGAAGATGGCACCAAGCACGGTGGCGACGATCACCGCGCAGATAAAGGCCAACACAATCCGCAAAATCCACATCTCTGCCCCCTCCGAATTTCTTTTGCCCGGCAACTCGCTGTATGATCGCACAGAATATCACTGAACGGGGCGGGAAACAGTCAATGAGCGATCGGGTGTGGTATCTGTCGGCGATCAAAGGTGCGGCCATTGCAGCCGTGGCGCTTCTCACATGGAGCGCCTCCTCGGCGCAGGAGACCGGGAGCAGCAGCCTGCCCTATGAGATCGTTCCGGTGGCGGAAGGGTTGGACCACCCCTGGAGCCTGACCTTCATGCCGGATGGCTCGATCCTCATCGCCGAACTTTCAGGGCACATTCGCGTGGTGCGTAACGGGGTGCTTGCAGATGACCCCGTCAGCGGTGTGCCTCCGGTCTATTTCCGCAGTCAGGGCGGCCTCTTCGATGTGGTGCTTGACCCTCGCTATTCGGAGAATGGCTTTGTCTATCTCTCCTATGCGCATGGCTCGCCGAAGAGCAATGGCACACGGGTCACGCGGGCGCGTTTCGACGGGACGACCCTGAGCGACCTCACCGTCATCTTCGATGCCTCGCCCATGAAAGACACCCCCGTCCATTATGGCGGGCGGCTCGCCTTCCTGCCGGATGAGACGCTGCTGGTGACGGTGGGTGACGGTTTCGACTATCGCGAGGAAGCCCAGAATCTTGGCAGCCATCTCGGCAAGGTTGTCCGCATCGACCGGGACGGGAATGTGCCTGTTGACAATCCCTTTGTCGGGCAGGACGGGGTGAAGCCTGAAATCTGGAGCTACGGCCACCGTAACCCGCAAGGACTGCTCGTGGATGCCGCTTCCGGCCGCGTCTATGAGCATGAGCATGGCGCGCAGGGCGGCGATGAAATCAACATCATCGAACCGGGCAAGAATTATGGCTGGCCGGTCATCACCTATGGCATTGACTATTCCGGTGCGCGCATCTCGCCCTACACGGAATATGGAGGCATGGAGCAGCCCCTGCTGCACTGGACCCCTTCCATCGCGCCAGCCGGCTTCACGCTGTATCAGGGTGATGCCTTCCCCGAATGGAAGGATGATCTCTTTGTCGGTGCGCTGGCTGCAAAGCATGTGCGCCGCGTGGACATGGAGAACGGCGAGGTTGCCGGACAGGAAGTTCTTTTCGCTGAACTGGGTAAGCGTATCCGTGATGTGCGGAGCGGCCCGGACGGCTATCTCTATCTCGTGACAGATGGACAGAATGGCAGTGTGCTTCGCGTCGAACCGGCGCAATAGTCTTGCCTAGTTGGGGGCGATGCGGAGCGTCAGTTCGAAGGAAGCGCGCGGCATGGTAACGCCGGGCGGGAATGGCGCGAAAGGCATGCTGCGCGAGATCGCCTCCATGCCTGCCCTGTCCAATGCGGCATTGCCGGTTGAGCGGATCATCTGTGCGCCCTCAAGCGCACCGGTACGGTTCACGACCAGGGCCACGACCATCACACCGGTCGCACCTCGCGCTTCCGCCGGATAGGTGACATTCGCGACGATGCGCCTGCCCATCGCATTCAGATAGGCATCCCCGCCCCGCGCGTTCGCATTCGGCTGGCTTGATTGCGCGGTCCCCTGCTGGCCTGCCCGGACATCGTAACCCGGCTCCAGCGTGCGAGCCCAGCCGGGTATCTCCACCTGCTCCTGCGCCTTCACTTCCGGTCGGGGCGGCTCCGGCTCCGCTTCCGGCTCTGTTATGTCCCGGTCAGCGGGAGCGTCTGCTTCCTTGCCATAGCCGGGTGTTGTCCGCTCATCGGTTGCGCCGGAGCGGGTGAAGCTTTGCTGGTTTTCAGGTTGCGGTTGAGGCAGCGGCGTTGGCTTCTCCTTCGCAGGTTCCGCTTCCGGCCGCTGCACGATCTCGACATCAATGGCAGGCGGCTCCTGCACCGGGGGCATCGCTTCCGGGCGGACGAAGAAGAAAGAAAGCAGCACCAGAAGATTGAGCAGAACGGCAAAAACGACAGCAATGGCAAGTTCGCGCGTCCATGTGCGCTGGCGTGGCGGCGGGGGCGGCAGGACGTGGAAGCCCGCGCGCGGGAGTGCGTCATCCACATACATGTTACTCGTCGTCACAAGCCCATCCTGCCCGGAAGCCTCATCGCCCGACAGCTTATCAGGAGCCGGCACCATATGGCATAGGCCGATATGTGCCTGAAGATCAGCGGATGATGTATGATGGCCGCAACCGACTTTGAGACGTGCCTGAGCAGGAGTTTCACGATGACAGAGATCACCGTAGCGGCAACGCAGATGGCGTGCAGCCAGAACCGCGACGAGAACATCGCGCGGGCGGAGAAGCTGGTTGTGGCCGCTGTCGAGCGGGGCGCAAATATCATCCTGCTACAGGAGCTTTTTGAGACACATTATTTCTGCAAGGACACAGCGCCCGACCTGCTGGAGCTTGCGCTGCCGGTGGATGAAAATCCGGCCGTGCGTCATCTGCGCTCTGTTTCGGAGAAGTATGGCGTCGTATTGCCGATTTCGATCTATGAGCGCGCGAATAACGCTCTCTACAATTCTCTGGTGATGATCGATAGCGGCGAGATCCTCGGCACCTATCGCAAATCGCACATCCCGGACGGGCCGGGCTATGGCGAGAAATATTACTTCAGCCCCGGCGATACGGGATTTCAGGTGTGGAACACGCGGCACGGCTGCGTGGGTGCGGCTATCTGCTGGGACCAGTGGTTCCCGGAGGCGGCCCGCATCCTCGCGCTGAAGGGAGCGGATGTCATTCTCTACCCGACCGCCATTGGCTCCGAACCGCATGACCCGACGATCCATTCGCGTGATCACTGGCAGCGCACGATGCAGGGACACTCTGCGGCAAACATCATTCCCGTCGTTGCTTCAAATCGGATCGGCCGCGAGGAAGGACGAAGCTGCGCCCTCACCTTTTATGGTTCTTCCTTCATCACCGATGCGAGCGGCGCAAAGGTGGCGGAGGCCAGCGAGGACAGGGAAGAAGTTCTCACTGCAACATTCGACACCGAAGAGAACCGCAAACAGCGCATCGCCTGGGGCGTGTTCCGCGACAGGCGGCCGGAGCTTTACGGCGATCTGCTCACGCTGGATGGTTCGCTGCGGCGCTAGCAGCAAAACAAAACCGTGGCCCTTAGGCGGGTGGCGGCGCGATGAGGATGGTTCGGAAGCCGAGATGGGTGGTGGCGAGGTCCACTTCCTGCGGCTGGCGCGCACCGGGGCGATAGCGGAGGCAGTAGGACGGCGCACAAAGCCATGAGCCGCCCTTGATGACATGCCGACCCGGCGCGCCCTCATAGGCATCTGCCGTCCATTCCCAGAGATTGCCGATCATATCATGGAGGCCGAGTTCGTTCGGCTCAAAGCAGCCAACAGGTGCGATGCCGACAAAACCGTCTTCCGCCTCGTTGATGACGGGGAAAAGCCCCTGCCATGTGTTTGCCTGTTTCGGCTGCGCGCGCGGCGCGGGTGCATCGGGGTTCGCGCCACGCGCGGCCCACTCCCACTGGGCCTCGGTCGGAAGCGTCCTGCCCTTCCATGTGGCATAGGCGAGCGCGTCTTCATAAGCGATGGCGGTAACGGGGAAATGATCCTTCCCTTCGATTGACGTATCAGGCCCGCCCGGCTGGCGCCAGTTCGCGCCCGGCACATATTGCCACCATTGCGAGATGTCGCCCATGCCGCTCACATCATTCGGCATGATGAAGACAACTGCACCGGGCTTTCGCATCTCGGGCGGCAGGCCGGGATGAAGCGTTTCGTCCACCGGGCGCTCGGCGACCGTGACATAGCCCGTCGCCTCCACAAAGGCTGCAAATTCTGCATTTGTCACCTCGGTCCGATCCATCCAGAAGCCGTCAACCGAGACTTCGCGCAGGGGGCCTTCTTCCGGGTAGAGCGTGTCACCCATGATGAAGCGCCCGCCTTTCACCCACACCATGCCGGGATGTGGAGACGATGCATCATCTGCCGTCTGGAGGCAGACAGAGGGGCCAGCATCCGAAAGCTCCGCCGCCTTGCGCCCGCCATGCAGCCAGAAGCCGATGGCAAAGGACAGGAATGTCGCAAGCCCGATTGTCAGTACCAGCACAATGCTGCGCTTGCTCATCTTCCCCTCAAAATTCAGTTCGCCCAATAGATGAATTCATCATCCGGCCCGCGCGGTGCGCCACCAAGCGGCCGGTCGATCATGATGGGGCCTTCGATGAGCGATGGCCAGATGGGCGGTGCCTGTTCAGCATCCATTTCTTCGAGCACGGCCATCAATTCGGCGAGCTTCTCCGGCTCGTCCATGGCGAGGTTGCGTTGTTCGGTCGGGTCGTCCGCGAGATTGAAGAGCCATGTCTTTGCGGGCCGCTCCGACACCTGCAGCTTCCAGTCGCCCTTGAAGAGCGTTCGGTAATGACCGGAGCGGAAATAGAGGTTGCGCTCGCTCATGTCTTCGCCCTCAACCTGTCGCATGAGGTCGAGCCCGTCATAGACGCGATCATCCGGCAGCTTTGCTCCAGCGGCGGCAGCGGCTGTCGCAAAGATATCGACATGGGCGGCGCGGCCCGTGAGCTTTGTCCCGGCTGGAATCCGCGCGGGCCATTGCATGAAGAAAGGCACATGAATGCCGCCTTCAAAGAAGCTCGCCTTCCAGCCGCGATAGGGCTGGTTGATATCGGGCAAGCCGACATAGTTGGCACCGCCATTGTCGCTGGTGAAGATGACGATGGTGTTTTCTTCAAGGCCTTGCGCGCGCAGTTCATCCATCACCTTGCCGACACCGCGATCCAGGGCGACGATCATCGCCGCATAGGTGCGCAGCGTGTGATCCTCGATGTGAGAAAGCGCGTCATAGTCCGACTTCAGCGCCTGAAGCGGCGTGTGCGGCGCGTTGTAGGCGAGGTAGAGGAAGAAAGGCCGGTTCCTGTTTGCACGGATGACTTTCACCGCCTCATTGGAGAGGTAGTCCGTCATATATTCCGAAGGCTCGAAATTCTCGCTACCGTTGAACTGCACGGAAAAAGGAAGATTGGCCCAGAGGAAGCGGTCAATCGGATCATAGTCCTGATAGGAATTGACGATATTTGGATCGTTCTTCTTTCCGAACAGGGATGCACCGCGCATGAAACCGAGCGCCTCGTCGAAGCCGCGATCTTCGGGGCGTGAGCCTTCCGTGCCGCCGAGGTGCCACTTGCCCAGCATCGCCGTGTGATAGCCACGCTCCTTCAGCATTTGCGGGATATAGATTTCGTCCAGCGGCACGCTCATCGCATTGACATGCGGAGCGTCCTTTGCGCGGTCGGCGAAATAGACCGCATCATCGCCCGAGAAAGAGGCAATGGTTTCTGCGAACTCGGGCGGCGCAGGCGTGAATTCGAACCCGAAACGGGTGGCAAAGCGGCCCGTCATGATTGCAGCACGCGACGGCGCACAGGTCGCATTGCCAGAATAGCCATTGATGAAGGTCGCACCATTATGCGCCAGCGCATCAATATTGGGCGTGGGCACCGTGCCGCCCGCAAGACCCCCGCCGCCGAAGGTGAGGTCGTTGAAGCCAAGGTCATCCACCAGAATGAGGACGATGTTCGGTGCTCTCTGGGTAGGCGGAACCTCTGCTTTCGCCGGCCCTTCATCCCAGACCACTTCACGGTTCGGCTGCACCGGATTCCTGATCCCTTCTATGATGCCGGGCAGGTAGTACCAGTAGCGATTAAAGAGGGTGGTACCTACAGCAACAACAATGACCAGCGCGCCAATGAGGATCGCGCCGCGCTTACCGATTTTCATGGCAACCGCCCTCCCGAGTTAATGCAGACCATTAACTTAGGCCGTCCGAAATCAATCGGCAAGCCGAATGTCAATACCGGGACAGGCGGAAGGACTCAGGCAGCGGGGCGCGGTTTGCGCGCAGCACCCTGCCCGCCATGAAAGCGCCGCTCCCCGGCAAACTTACTGCGGGCGAAAGGGCGGCGTTCGGAGGCTCCATCCAGAAAATCACGGATCAGCGGGATGACCTCGCTGGCGCGCGACACAAGGAAGAGGTGGCCACCGGGCACAATTTCGAGCCGTGCGCCGGGGATGAGCGAGGCGAGGAAACGACCATTCACCTTCGGCACGATCTGGTCATTGTCGCCCGCGAGAACCAGCGTATGGACACGCAGGAAAGGAAGGAACGGAACACTCGTCCAGCCCATGCCTGCCAGCAATTGATAAAGATAGCCGCGCAGCGTGGGTGCCCGGAGGCGGCTTGCATGATCGCCCGCGCCATCAGCCTCATCGCCATAGAGCGTTTCAAAATGCTGCATCATGTAATCAGCATTCATGTAGCGGCGCGGATGGGCGAGTTTTGCAAGGGCGGCTGGCTTGCCCGGCACCATGAGGAAGCCGGCAGAGGTTGCCGCGAGAATGAGCCGGTTCACGCGTGAGCCATATTGAAAGGCGAATTGCTGCGCCATGGCGCCGCCCCAGGAAACGCCCATAACATCGACTTCGTTATAGCCAAGCTCATCAAGAATACCTGCCGCCATGCGGGCAAATTGCCAGGGGCGATAGGGCAAGGCGGCTGCGGGCGACCCGCCAACGCCCGGCGCATCAAAGGCGATGATGTCGCGGTCGGGCAATTGCTCGGCGAGAGGCGCGATCAGTTCGATATTGGCGCCAATCCCGTTGAAAAAAAGCAGGGGGCGTCCCGGCCCCTTGCCTTCCCAAACGGCGGTCCGGAGGATGTTCGACCCCACCCTGACATCTCGATAAACAGGCTTTCTGTCACTCATACGGGGCCGACCTTTCGACTCACTTGGTGAAACTCAGCCTAATACATAAGTGCCCGGAGCGGGATCCATAGGCTTGAATTTGCGGGAGCCGAGTTTTTTTGGTGCCGGAATCTCTTCCCCGGAGCGTTCGTTGAGCCAGCCTGCCCAGCGCTCCCACCACGAACCCTGCACTTCCGTGGCGCTGGCGGCCCATTCGTCTGCCGTGGGCGGAAGAGTATCGTTAACGAAGTATTTCGCCTTTGGGTTCCCGGGGGGGTTCAGGATTGCCTGAATATGGCCGCTGTTTGAAAGAACGAACTCGCGCTTGCCGCCAAGCATCTGTGTGGTTCGATAGCATGCTTTCCATGGTGTGATGTGGTCCGTCACACCGCCCACGATGAAGGCATCAATATCCACCTTTCCGAGATCAATCGTTTCGCCAAGGATGCTCTCCTTGCCCGGGTTGGCGAAGGGCTGCGTTTCGTAAAGCGAGAGATAGTCCGAATGCAGAGCAGCGGAGAGGTTTGTGGAATCATTGTTCCAGTAGAGAACATCGAAAGCAGGCGGCTTCTGGCCGTGAAGATAATTATTCACGACATAGTTCCAGATGAGATCATTGGGTCGCAGCCAGGCGAAAACGCGTGAGAGGTCAGAGCCTGCCAGCACACCCTTCTTCGCAGATCGCTTGCGCGCCATTTCGATACCGCGCTTCGTGACAAGCACGCCCACGTCGCTGTCTTCCATGCGCGGATCAAGCACACAGACCCAGAAGGTGACGGAGTTGACGCGGCGATCATTCTTGGCAGCGAGATAACTGAGCAAGGTAGCGGTGGTGATGCCGCCGGAGCAGCCGCCGGAGATATTGACCTTTTCCGAACCTGTGATGGCGGTGACAACCCCGATCACATCCACGAGTGCTGCGACATAATCAGCGAGCCCCCAGTCGCGATGCTCCGGCCCCGGATTGCGCCAGCTCACCACAAAAACCTGAAAGCCCTGATCCACGAGATAGCGTGACATGCTTTTCTCGGGCGTCAGATCGAGGACGTAATATTTGTTGATCTGGGGCGGCACGAAAAGAAGCGGCATGGCGCGCACATTGCCGGTTTTCGGCGTGTACTGAAGAAGCTCCAGCATCTCAGTGCGATAGACGACAGCCCCTTCGGTCGTCGCAAGGTTCTCGCCTACCTTGAAGGGGGTCTTGTCCACCTGCGATGGCATGCCGTTATTGTGACGCAGATCGTCAAGCATATGGCGCAAGCCCTGCACCAGCGAGAGGCCGCCCGTATCGACAGCAAGCTTCACCGCCGAGGGATTGCCCGGCAGGCTGTTCGTCGGTGCGAGCGCATCAATCATGATGTCAGCCACCAGCATAGCGCGGCCATGCTCGATCGGATCGAGATCGAGAGATTTGATGAAGGCGTGCATCTCGCTCTGGAAGGCGAGCCAGCCCTGCATGACGCGGCGATAGACCGGGCTTAACTGCCAGGCGCGATCCACGAAGCGGCGATCCTTCTGCTCCGGCGCAAATTTCGCCTCGCCGCCCAGAATGTCCACGACATTGCGGCCAAAGGAGCCGACATGCTGCATGAAGGTGAAGGGATTGCGGGCCACACCACCGATGATTGAACCGATGGCTGCCAGCACATCCTCGCGGCTGATGCCGACAATGGGGCTGAGCACATTGGGCGTTTCCGCTGCCTCTTCGGCTATCCCCGCACCGATATCGTCCCTCCGCCTCGCCATCATGCCCTCCCCGGCCTGTTTCTTCTGCACCCGTCCTTCCCTCCCCGGAAGGCTGCCCCGGACGCTCTCTTTCCGTTACGGCAGAACGGTATGATGCGCTGCGCGCGCAATGGCTACAAGGCCAAAGGAGAGAGGAAGAGCCGGATCAGCCGCCCAGCAGGGTGTTGACACCGATATTGAGCTGGCCCGCGAGCCCGGCTTCGCGATGGACCTCGATGGCCCTGTATTCCGGCATCATCACCATATCGAAGAAGGTCTTGCGGGAAGGATACCGGACAAGCGCAACCTGGTCCCACAGTTCTTCGACATGGCCGATCATCAGCCCGTCAACCGCGCCCGCATAAAGCATCTTGCCGCCAAGCCCCTCCACGATCTTTTTCACCTCGACGCCATAGCGCGCATAGGCCTCAAAGCCGCTCAGATGGGCGTCACGTCCATCAGGATAGGCCGCCCGCTCGCGGAATTTCAGCAGATTGACCATGACGACGGGACCATCCTGATCCGTGCCGGCGCGGGCGAAAAACTCTTTCATCTGCTCGTCGCTCGGGTGGTTCGCGTTTTCGACTTTCATCAGCGTCTCCCTGCCCCTCCCGATTGACGACGGGACGGGATCAATTATATTGACATTACCAGTGTCACTTTATCGGCGGTTTCCCGAGGCCGGTCAAGCGAGCTTGTCGAAGCGGATTTGCAGGGCGTCCGCGCCCGGAATATGAGACGATGCGCGCTCATTGATGCGGCTCGGGAGGAGACCAGATGAGCATTCATATCCGGGAATTTGTGGTCAATCGGCAAGACCTTGGAAAAAGCCGGTGGACCGACAGGACGGCCAGCCTCGGGGCCGGACAGGTTCTCGCCGAAATCGAGAAATTTGCACTCACCGCCAACAACATCACCTATGCGGTGGCAGGTGACATGCTCAACTACTGGTCGTTCTTTCCCGCCGAAGCGGGCTGGGGAAAGATCCCGGTCTGGGGTTTTGCGCGTATTATCAAATCAAACTGTCCGGCCATCGCGGAAGGCGAGCGCATTTACGGCTATCTGCCTATGGCGACGCATCTTGTGATGCAGCCGGAGAAAATCAGCGCCGGGAGCTTCCTCGATCTCTATGAGCAGCGGCGGGAATTGCATCCTGTTTACAACAACTATGTTCGGGTGACGGGCGAACGGGCCCATGAGGATCTCGAACCGATCCTGCGCCCGCTCTACACAACATCTTTCCTCATCGATGACTGGCTCGCCGACAACAGTTTCTTCGGCGCAAAACAGGTGCTGAGCATCAGCGCCTCGTCAAAGACGGGACTGGGCCTTGGTTACTCGTTGCATCAGCGCCGCCCCTCCGGCCCCGCCGTGATCGGCCTTACATCGGCGCGGAACAAGGGCTTCGTCGAAGGCCTCGGCTTCTATGACAAGGTCGTCACCTATGACGAGATCGAGAGCCTTGATGCCTCCCTTCCTACGGCGGCGGTTGATTTTGCGGGCGATGGGGCGGTGCTCTCTGCCATCCATCATCATTTCGGCGACAGGCTCGTTGAAAGCACGGCAGTCGGCATCTCGCACAAGGATGCACCCCGCGCGCCTTCCAGTCTGCCCGGCGCCGCACCGCGCTTCTTCTTCGCGCCTGATCAGATGAAAAAGCGCACGGAGGAATGGGGACGTGAGGGCTATGAGAAGCGGCTTGGCGAGAGCTGGAACGCATTTGCGGCAGCATCATCCAGATGGATGAAGCTTGAGCGAGGAGCGGGCGAAGACGCCATTGCAAAAACCTATGCGGACATGCTGGCGGGAAACATCGACCCTTCGCGTGGGCATCTGCTGTCACTCAAATAGACGATCAATCCGGGGGGAAACGATAATGGCACTTGAAACACCTTTGCTTCTGAGTGGCGCGCCGGGTTCACCCTATACGCGCAAGATGCTGGCCGTGTTGCGCTACCGGCATCTGCCTTATCGCTTCTTCCTCACAGGCCATGGCGTGCCGAAAGACCTGCCGAAGCCCAAGGTGCAGCTCCTGCCGACCTTCTATCTGAAGGAGAATGGCGGCGAGTATCAGGCAGCGGTGGATTCCAGCCCGCTCATCCGCCGCTTCGAGAAAGAGTTTCCGGGCCGCAATGTCATCCCCTCCGACCCTGTGGTCGAGTTCATCGACTATCTGCTCGAAGACTATGCGGATGAATGGCTGACGAAAGCGATGTTCCATTATCGCTGGTACTACAAGCCCGATATCGAGCGCGCATCGGCAATCCTGCCGCGCTGGCGCGACATCACCGCGCGGGAGGCGGACCTGCAGGCGGCGGGCAAGATGTTTGCCGAACGGCAGATATCCCGCCTTTATGTTGTCGGCTCCAACGACACCACGGCTCCCGTGATCGAAGCGAGCTATACGCGCTTTCTTGATGCGATGAATGCGGTTCTGGAGGAACAGCCCTTCCTTATGGGCAAGCGCCCCGGCGGCAGCGATTTCGGCGTCTATGGGCAGTTAACCCAGCTTGCCCATTTCGATCCGACGCCCATGGCTGAGACCCTGCGCCGCGCGCCGCGCATCTTCGCCTGGGTTGACATTGTGGATGATCTCTCGGGCCACACGCCAGGCGATGATGACTGGATCAAGCGTGACGCCATTCCGCAGAGCCTGCGCAATCTGCTGACAGAAGTTGGCCGTGTTTATCCCCCTGCCCTGCTCGCCAATGCAGCCGCCCTGGCAAGTGGTGCCGAGATGGTCGAGACGGAGATCGACGGCAAGCCCTGGGTGCAGCAGCCTTTCCCCTATCAGGGGAAATGCCTGACATGGCTGCGCGAGAAATATCAGGCTCTTGCGCCCGATGATCGCCGGGCGGTCGATGCTATTCTGGCCGGGACGGGCTGCGAGGTGCTGTTCGGCTGATGTTACTCAGCGCTTCTCGCGGGGTGCGAGAAGCAGGGCGCGGGCTGTCATCTCCATCACCCGCTTTGCCTGTGCGATTGAGAGGTTCTGCTCGTTCCGCAGGCGATGCCAGAAGTCGAAGCTGAGAACGGCATCGACGGCTTCAAGCAATGTGCGGTCCTTGCGCAATTCGTCTGACAGGGCCGCGCGTGTTGCTTCGCGGATCGCCGCATTCATTCTGTTGCGGTCTTCCCGCAGATAGGCGGAGCGATGCATGTTGACATCCGCCGAAATGCGGAACGGCATGAGCTTTTCGAAAAGCTTTGCGCGGCGGTCCACCATTGTTTCAAGCCGCTCTTCAAGCGTGCCGCTGGGGGCCGGCAGGTCGAGCATCGGCGCGACCTCAAACAGGGCGAGCGCCGCGATTTCCCGATTGAGGGTTTCCATGTCGTCGAAGTGACGAAACACCGTCCGCAGGCCGACATCCGCCCTTGCAGCAACCTCTTCCGCACGGGGCGAAATGACCCCCTCGCGGATCAGGTCACGCATGGCCTCGACGATGCGGCGGCGGCTCGCGGCACTGCGAAGCCGACGGCCATCCTGCTTTTTCGGGACGGATTCAGTCATTGTTCAACGGGTCTCATAGGATTGGTCGCTGGCAACATCATCCCAAAGCCCGCGGGTAAATGCTACATGCGAGTGAGCGCGGAAGCCGCAAAATCAATCACTCTTGCGGCATCCGGTGCAATAAAGGCTCACACGGACGGTCTTTTGGCGCTCAGGCGCGATAGATCGTCTCACCCCGCTTGATCGTCTCGGTGATGGTGAGATTCTTCAGATCATCAGGAGCCATCACGCCGGGGTCTTCCTCCGTGATCACCAGATCGGCGAGCTTCCCCGTTTCGATGGAGCCTTTAATGTCATCCTCAAAATGCTGGTAGGCCGCATCGAGCGTTATGCCGCGCAGCGCGTCCAGCGCGCCGATGCGCTGTTCTTCTCCCAGAACCTCGTTGCGCCGTGTACGGCGGTTAACCGCCGACCAGAGCAGCATGCGGCAGTCGGACGGCACGACGGGTGAGTCATTATGCAGCGTGAAGCGCATGCCGCGATCAATGGTCGAGCGAACCGGGCTGATGCGGGAGGCCCGTTCCACCCCCAAAACAGAGTCGCGGTGCCAGTCTCCCCAATAGAAAGTATGGGTGACGAAATAGGAGGGCATGACGCCAAGACGCTGCATGAGGTCGAGCTGATCTTCCCGCAATGTCTGTGCATGGATCACGGTGGGGCGGCGATCTGCAAGACCGTGCTTGACCGTCGCCTTTTCTATCGCGGCAATGAACTGATCTGCCGCCGCATCACCATTGCAATGGGCATAGACTTGCCAGCCGCGCGCATAGGCGTCGTCCACCATCTTTGCGGCCGTTGCATCATCAACGATCGGGTATCCGCGATAGTCCGTATCGAAACCTGTCGGTACCACTTCATAGGGCTTGGTGAGCCAGGCGGTTTTTGCCTGCGGCGAGCCGTCCAGCATCAGCTTGATGCCGCCAATCTTGAAGCCGTTATAGTCCCGCTTCATCTCGACCTCGCTTCTGGCGAGATCCTCGATATGGGTGAAGAAGGGATAGGCAATGACATCGAGCCGCAGCCTGTCGCGTTCCGCTGCGAGCGAGAGAAGCTCATAGTCCGGCCCCCGCGTGGCGCCATCCTGCGCGGTGGTGATGCCCCATGCGGCATAGCGGTCCTGCACCATATCCAGAAGATCGAGCAATTCCTCGCGCGAGGCCTGTGGCAGGCGCGGCATGGCAAGCGAGAGAGCTCCTTCTTCAAGGATGCCGTTCGGCTCGTTTGTGCCCGGCCAACGACGGATGACGCCGCCGCGCGGATCAGGCGTATTCGCCGTGATGCCAAGCAGTGACAGGGCATAGGAGTTCACCACAGCAACGTGAAGCGAGGCATGATAGACAAGGATCGGCTGAGTGGTTGAAACCTCGTCGAGATCGGTGCGGGTGATGGCCCGTTTCTCCGCAAGGAGGGAGTCATCATAGCTTGCACCGAGCAGCCACCCGCCGCGCCCGCCGCCCGTTTTCTCCCGATATTTCACGAGTTCCGACTGGATGTCCGCGATGCAGCGGATGGGGCCTGCGGGTTCAGGCGCGAGATTCTGGAAACCCATAAGAAGCGCGGTCATGGAGATATGACCATGGCAATCCACAAAGCCCGGCATCATGGTCCGACCCCTGAGATCGACAATCCTTGTTTCCCTGCCCGCCCGCGCCGCAACATCAACCTCGGTTCCGGCTGCGATGATGCGGCCACCACGGACTGCAATCGCTTCTGCAAGCGGCGTTGCATCATTCATGGTACGGATGGTCCCGCCCCGGTAAACGGTGACGCCGGGTGCCGCATCGGCGCGGCTCCGGCGCGTCTCGCCCAAGGCAATGGCAGGCGCTGTGAAGGCAAGCGCCGTGGCGAGACCTGCCGCTCCGGCTGCACCTGCCTCGCTTTTCCCGGTCAGCGCGGAAAGGGCGGCTGCGGTAAAGGCGGCGCCTACACCGAAAAAGCCGCGCCTGCTCAATCCCGGATCCCGGGGCCGATAGGCGTCCCACACATAGGGAGAACAACAGGGGCAACCACCGCGATGCGTTGCCGGTTTGTCATGGCCCATCCGTTTTCTCCCCTCGCCTTTACCGCCCCGTGAAATCGGGTTTCCGTTTTTCGAGGAAGGCATTCACCGCCTCCCGATGATCCTCGCTCGTCGATGCAAGCGCAAACTGGTCGGCATCCATGAAGGTGGAAACCGCGTTGAGCGCCGTTGCCGCCTGCGTGATACCGCGCTTTGCCATGCGAACGGAAACGGGCGGCAGTGCGGCCACCTTGTCCGCCCAGCGCCGTGCTGTTGCGAGCGCTGCGCCATCTTCGCATATCTCGTCAGCGAGGCCCCATTTTTCCGCCGTCCCGGCATCAACCTTCTCGCCGAAGATGGTGAACTGCTTCGTGCGGGACGGACCAATGAGGTTCACCATGCGGGGCTGCGTATGCCAGCTCATATTCATACCGAGAGGAATTTCGGGCAGACGGAAATAGGCGCTCTTTCCCGTCACGCGAAAATCGCAGGACACGGAAAGGGCGACACCGCCGCCGATGCAGAAGCCTTCAATGGCAACGATGGTCACCTGATCAAGCGCTTCCCACGCATCGCACATATCGGGCCCGGCGCGCAGCATCTCGCGGCGCTCGAGCAGCGAGGCTGCGGCACGCTGCCTGATAGCGGGATCGGTGAGGTCGGCACCGCCGGTAAAGACCTGTCCGCCTGTGAGCACTACCGCGCTTGTCTCTATATCCTCCCGCAACAGGCGCGCAGTCTGGGTGAGGTCGCGCAAGAGCTGCACGGAAAGGGCATTGATGCGGTCGCCCCGATCGAAGCGGACGACGGCCACGCGGCCTTCCCGTTCGATGGTGATGAAGTCGCCCACCGTTTCCTTGACGGACATGCGTTCCCCCCTTGCTGACTGGCATCTCCGAGCCTTGCAGGGATGATGATACGTCATCTGCGGAAAACCCAGCGCTTTCCTTTCATGCGGGCAGGCGGAGACACGAAAAAAGGCGGCGCCGGGTATGCGCCGCCTTTCACCCCGATCTTGGGGAGCTTCAACTGTTCATCATCTTCCATGCCCCGTCGGGCTGGCGGCAGGCGGTGCCATAGGCTTCTTCCGCGCGACCGCCAATCGTCACGACCGTCTGATACTCCCGGCAATACTGGCCGGGATACGGCTCATAGGTGCGCAGCGGCGTCATCGCATAGCCATAGCCGCTATGAGGATCTTCCCAATAGACGCGCTGGTGGGCGGGCACATATTCGAGCACGTCGCCCATGCAGGCCTGATTATTGGCATCGATCACATGACCAACGAGGCCGCCAAGCACGGCACCGATGAGCGCGCCGCCCACCACCGGCCCGGCGCCCCGGCCTTGGTCCGCGCCGATGACGCCGCCGAGCACGGCGCCGATTGCCGCGCCTACGGCATCGCTGTTGCAGGCGGAGTAGCGGTAGCCATAGCCGTAATCATCATAGCGATAGACGGAGTCATATCCGGCGTAGGGGCCGCTGTAATAATAGTCGCTATAGCCCATCACCGGCTGCACATAGACCGGCTGCGGGATCATCACCACATGGTGGATGTTCCGATAGACGACCACCGGCCCCGCGCGATGCGGCTTGTTGTGGCCGTGATAGCCATACCAGGGACGATCCTGATAGACCGGCTTGTAGGGCCGCTTATACGCCGTCTGATGGCCGGCCTGACCGCTGTTTCCATAGCGATGGTCCGGGCGGTATTCGGCATGGCGTTGCGGCGCGGGCTTCTGCTGATAGCGATGGTCCTGTTGCTGCCTGTAGGCATGCTGCTGCGCCGCGCGCTCGCGCTGCCGCTGGGCTTCCTGCTGTTGCTGATGCTGGCGGCGAGCGCGGTCATTCTGTTCGGCGCGCTGACGCTCGGCATGGCGCTGCTGATCGATCTGGCGCTGACGGCTCTGCTGTTGCTCGTGCTCACGCTGACGCTGCGCTTGCTGCTGGTGTCGCTGTTGCTGGGCCTGCTGGTCGCGCTGGCGCTGGTGCCACTCACCCTGCCGCTGCGGATTTGTCCTTTCCTGCCGGACATGCTGGTCACGCTGGCGCTGTCCGGCCTGTTCCTGCTGGCGCGGCTGATGCTGGCGCTGGGGTTGCCGCTGCTCGGGGACACGCTGCTGCATATGCTGGTCGCGCGGTCGTTCGGCGCGATGGTTCTGAGCGGGCTGCGGCTGGGCGCGGTAACGCTCGGAATTATAGGCGCGCCCCTCCCCGCCCGAACCACGCTCCTGCCGATGGCCGGAGGCTTCTGCCGGCACGGCGAGGCCAAACCCCAAAGCCAGCGCGAGCCCAAGCCCGGCGGCGCTCTTATAATTCCACATTCTGTTGCTCCCGTTGGAAGCCTGTGTCCCCACGCACAGCCTTTACTGGTGAAGCTGAATGGCACATGAACCATCTGTTAATCTGCATGGCGCAGGAAAGGCGGGCCGGAGAACGGGCATATTCTGGCAAATATGCCGCTACCCAAAAGCCGGCATGGAAAAGCAATAAGCTTCGTGTAAGGGTTTCGCGGTACTCTCCCTCGCCCGAATCGTCATCCTCCAGATCAGGATTTTCCACGCCCCATGAACGAGCAGAGCTTCCTGCAAGCGCTTGTCCTCGGTGTGGTGGAGGGCGTGTCAGAATTCCTGCCGATTTCTTCGACCGGCCATCTCATTATTGTGGGCGACCTCATCGGCTTTGAGGGAATGCCGGGCAAGGTCTTCGAGATCGTCATCCAGCTCGGCGCGATCCTCGCGATCTGCGTGCTCTTCCGGCAGAAAATCTTCCGGACCGCCCGGGATGCGCGCACCGACCCTGCCGCCCGCAGCTTCGTCATTGCCATTCTGGTGGCGCTGCTGCCCGCGGCCCTTTTGGGGGGGCTCTATCACGACTTCATTCTGACGGTGCTGTTTTCGCCCTATATCGTCTGTTCGACGCTCATTTTAGGTGGCATTGCCATTATCGCGATCGAACGCTTGGAGCTTCAGCCGCGCTTTACCTCGGTTGAGGCCGTGACGCCGCGCACGGCGCTCAAGATCGGCCTCTTCCAGTGTCTCGCGCTGGTGCCGGGCGTCTCGCGCTCCGGGGCGACGATCCTCGGGGCGCTGCTTGTGGGCGTTGAGCGCAAGACAGCGGCGGAGTTCTCGTTCTTTCTCGCCATTCCGGTGATGATCGGCGCGTCATCGCTCAATCTCTACCAGAACTGGAACCTCATCGAAGCCTCCCACACCCATATCATCGCGGTCGGTTTCATCGCCTCGTTCCTGTCGGCGCTGCTTGTCGTGCGCTGGCTACTGAACTTTCTCAGCACGCATGGCTACACGCTCTTCGGCTATTACCGGATCTTCTTCGGCTGCGTGATGCTCGCCTGGTTCCTGATGCGGGGG
>Ga0207868_1000803_pt1 | contig 27934 bp, 24 predicted proteins | sample Passage237B_FD_187370 | JGI IMG/M metagenome (GOLD analysis project Ga0207868, IMG submission 187370) | Cellulose adapted compost microbial communities from Newby Island Compost Facility, Milpitas, CA, USA - Passage2 37B (SPAdes) (version 3) ... | reverse complement strand
GTGACCGTCGTCGGTCGAGATACAGCCGGCGATATCAGCGCGGCAATGATCCTCCCATTTTTCGCCGGTGTAGCGCGACCATGCGTAGAGAATGCGACCGTCCTTGAGCGTGACAAACGAACCCTCGGAGTTGCGGGGATTACCGGGAGCGGAATGCAGGGGCAGCACGATCGCATTCATGTCGCGCGATATGGACGCTGCTGTCGGATAGTCGCAAACCAGAATTGTTGTGAGCGGTTTTGCGTTGTCGCCGAGCGCGTGCCCAGGCTTGTTTGCCGCACATGGAGACCATTACCCCGGCCCGGTTGGAGCGTCATCTCACACATCTTGTTAAAACTATTGGCGTGAGATTGGCTGGCACGGCAGGGGAGGCGGCAGCGGCAAAATGGCTTCGCGAGGAGTTTACCAACGCCGGTGCGGTGGTGACTGAAGAAGCATTTCCCGTGCAGGCGCGCGTCGTGCAGGAACAACACTTGCAGGTTTTCTACGACGGTGCATGGCACGATGCGGATTGCTCGCTGTTCGCCAACACGCCGGGAACGAACGGCGAATGGTTGGAGGCGCCGCTGGTTTTCTTTGAAGGTCTGACGGGATATCAGCGTCCGGATTTGGCGTCGTTGTTTCGCGGTAACATCGTGATGCATTTCGGTTGTCACATCGAATCTCGTGAAAACTACGGCCGTCTTATTGCAGCGCAGCCGGTCGGTTTGTTGATGGCCGATGTGCGTTATCCGGGCACGGCGGCTTTGGCCGATTCGATTTTCCCGACTTATGCCGCCAAGTGCGGCGTCGTGCCCGCGCTCAATGTTGCGTTTCTTGAAGCGTGGAAGTGGAAAGAACGGGGCGCCACACGTGCGCGATTCCGCGTGGTGGGCGGACCTCAGCCGGCGCAATCGTCCAATGTAATTGCGGAATTGCCCGGTTCCGATGCCTCAGCCGGCGTGCTATTCATCGGCGGACATCACGACACGCAGGCCGATTCAGTTGGCGCGGACGACAATGGATCGGCGACGGTGGGATTGATTGAACTCGTTCGCGTGCTCGCGCCGTTGCCGCGCAAGCGCACGATCCGGCTGATTTCATTCGGCGCGGAGGAACAACTGTCAGTCGGCAGTTCCGTCTATGTGCGGCAGCATCGCGCGGAGCTGCAGCGTGAAGGCGTGTTCATGTTCAACCTCGACAGCTTTGGATCGCTGCTGGGATGGAACGTGATTTGTGGCAGCGCACCGACGGAGTTGGATGAATTGTTGGCACCCTATTTTGCGCGACATGAGCAATATTTTCGCCGCGAGTTCGGTGTGATGCCCTATGCAGATCATTTTCCGTTCAACGCCGCTGGCTTGCCGGGATTGACGTTGATGCGACAAAACTGCGCGAGTGGACGATTTTTCCATCACCGACCGGACGATGACTTGAGTCGCGTCGATTTCCCATTGATGGCTGCTTCGCTTAACGCCGTGGCTGAGCTTGTTGCTGATTTAGCTACAATGGAACAATTACCGTTCAAACGCGATTTACCGTCGGCAGAATTGCCCGCGGTTGCGCATTGTTGGGATGATTTGTTCGGCGGTTGGACGCAGTGACTTCGCTTAAGGATGTGAAGCGGTGAGGTTGCGGAGCAAGGCCGGCAGTTGCGCGAACTTGATCGGCTTCTTCAGTAAGGCATCCACGTGCAATTCGTGGTAGGCGTGGTCAGTGGCTTCGCTTAATTCCGAGCTGATGACGATGATTCGTCCGCCGAAGCCGCTCTGTCGAAGATGTTGCACCAACTCCAAGCCATTCATCTGCGCCATGTGATGATCGGTGATGAGAACGTCGTAGTCGCTCGGGTGCTGTTGAATCTCGTTCCACGCATCCATGCCGTCGGGCATGCAGGTGATTTGAAAACCGCTGGCGGTGAGGGTGTGCTGCATCAATTGCCGCAACTCATCCATGTCGTCGGCATAGAGCACGCGGAGTGACGCTGACGCTTGGGTTGAAAGATGGCTGGGGATTGTCGAAGTGTCGCTCATGAGGGTGGTGATGCCGTCCCTAGATTTGACGTTTCGTTGGAGAAAAGGTTGTGCGAAAAAATGGTTAATTGGATTTGATCGTTTGGAACCATGGCGGCGGTTTGTAATCTGGTCCGCATTGACGCGTTCTCGGCGAATCCCTGGCGTCGATGCCGTGGTTATTTTCTCACAACGTCTCTGGCGCTATTGTGTCCTAAGCTTGGCGACCTGTGGTTGCCTTCTGGCCCAGCCGGAGGAACCGGCGTGGGGGACCGAAGTTGGCGCGGGCTTGATTGCGACGCCGAGCTTTCCGGGCGCGGATCATCATCAAATACTGCTAGTGCCTGATGTGCGCGTCAGTTACGGCGAAAACTTTAGCGCATCCGTGGCGCGCGGTGCACGGTATGTGGCTTGGACCGACGGAACCACGAAGATCGGGCCGTTACTGAAGGTGGACTTTGGCCGGGATGACGAGGGCGACAGTCCGTTTCGCATCGGCGGTGATGATCCGATTGAATTGCGAGGCCTGCACGAAATCGACACTACGTTGCAAGCGGGTGTGTTTGTGGAATACCGAGCGGGTGCGTGGTCGTTTGAGACCGAGGCTTTGCAAGGTGTGAATGGCCACGAAGGGCTGACCGTGGATGTGGCGGTGAACTACACCTTGAGACTGAATTCGGCTGATGCCGGCAAGGGCCCGTCGTCGCTCTTGATTACTGGTCCGCGTCTAAAGTGGGCGAACAGCGCGTATCACGACGCTTACTTTGGCATTACGGCCGCGGACGCTGTGGCGAGTGGATTGCCGTATTATTCGGCCGATGGCGGCCTCAGTTCTTTCGGGTGGGGACTTCGCTATATCCGTCCGATCTCGCGCCAAGTTGTGCTAGTGAGCTTTGCCGGCTACGAAAAACTAGTCGGTAGCGCGAGTGACTCGCCGTTGGTCCGATTGCGCGGAGACGTGAATCAGTTTTCCGCCGGCGCCTTTGTGGGCTATAAGTTCTAACAGAGGAGTGAGGTTTGAGTATTGTGGGGTAAAGCCCGGTCAGGCCTCATTCGAGGCCTTGCTCGAGTTTATTTAACGCCTCAGCTACGCTCTCTTCTTCTTTGATGAAGAGATTGAATTCTTCTTCGTCATCGGTGCGCAGGGCAGTGACTAGATGATCGAAGCTTTTCAGGCGTTGGTTGAAGACGGCGACGAGTTTGTCGCGGTTCGAACTCGTGATCTTGTCTGATCTCAACTGCATCGACGTTAACTCGCGGTTCCAGTTTTGGTAGAACGGAATGAGTTCTGCTTCGATCCATTCAGCATAGACGTCGACATCGGTGGTCGTGCCCAGACCGGCGATCTGCTGCTGATGTTTTTCCAATAACTCACCTTCGTGTTCGATGAACGGCTGAACCCCGTTTTGCCATGTGATCAGGTCACGGATGCTGTAATCGTAGCGCGGCGTCAGGGAAACGCCCATGATGCACATCAATCCGAGGGCGCCGAGTCCGAGCTGCAAACGCCTTCCGGTAGAATTAGCGCGCGCCTCACGGTCAATCGGCATGGCTAGAAGCCAGCTGAAGAAAATGCCGCCAAGCAGTCCACCGATATGCGCTGCGTTGTCGATTCCGGCCCGCACCAAGCCGTAGAAGATGTTGTAAGCCGCGAACGCAATCGTGCTCCTCATCAGAGAGCGATAAATGCTCGCGGGCAGTGCCTGCTTTTGACGCAGCATGAATCCGAGAATTGCGCCAAAAACACCGAACACTGCGCCGGAGGCGCCAGCGCTCCATGTTTGGTCACCATGCCACATGATGCTGGCGAAGCCGCCGGCAATGCCGCTGCCCAAATACATTAGCACATACAGACTGCGTCCGAGCAGTTTCTCCACCAAATGGCCTGCTTGATACAGCGCCCACATGTTGAAGAGCAGGTGCATGATGCCATAATGCATGAACATGCTGGTGAGCAGCCGCCACCATTCGCCATCGGTCGTGGCTGCGCCGTTATTGGCACCGTAAAGAATGTAAGGCATCAAGTTGGTCGTCTCAACCAAGCCAGCACCGAGCGCGCCCATGATGACGAAGACGAGCGCGTTCAACGCGATGATTACATTGGTTGGTGAATGCCACGTCGAATACTGGCCCGCCACCTCGTCGAGTCGCGTTTGGAAATCCTGCACCTCGGTAAATTCGGTGTCCACGTTCTTGGGCAACAGTTCGGCTACGGCGGCTGCTTCTGCTGCATCATTCAAGAAGAACGCGAAAGGTTGTTTATGTTTTCCCGACCGCCCCAGCGTGGTTTTGAAGACCAGCTGTCGTCCGTCCACGGCAACATTGGTGATGTCGTCCGCGCGAAAAGTCATCTCCTTGGATTTGCCGGCAAAGAGACCGCGAGGTTTGCCGGTGAATGTGTAAGTAGGGCCGTCGGAATTGACCGTCAGCCGTCCTTTGCCCGTGAAGTCGTAATTATAAACCGCGCTGCCAAAATGGTTGTAAACGATGGCATGCGTAATTTCCGAGGATGGAGAGGACGAAGGGGTGAGCATCGTGATTGAAATGGGTGGATTGGTTTCCTCCGTCAATCACGCTGCGATGCTTACTAATCTGGATTTTGCTAAGGCAAATTTCACTCTGCACGACGCGAAGCGTAGACCGCATACTCACCCAAGGAGATGTATATTCCCGGAAGCGGCACGAAGCGAATTTTGCGCCTGATTAAAACTGATAGATCAGCGAAAGCCCCATTCCGTAATCGGCGCTAGCGTCGGAGAAACCTTTTAAGGTGTAGAGCGTGCCACTCAGATTCTCGCTCAATTTATGATAGGCGAACAAAGTGCCTTCGAAGGCATCATCAGCCCCAGTTACGATTTGCTGGCGCCACTTCAGCGAGGTTCCAATGCAGGTGCCCGGCGCGACATTAAATCCAACACCGGCGTTGGCGAAAAAGCCGTCATCCAATTGATAGCGGCCATCGCCTAGAACTCGATAACCCAAAGCCACATAAGGTGTGGTGCGGTCGAACGTTTGATAAAAATCGATCTGCGCGTGATAATCGATTTCTCCGGTGCCCAGTCCGCGATCTTCATTGCCGGTGGGGAGTTTCACGCGAGCAGTGAGGTCGGTGTGAAGACCGCCGATTTGGCGGATGCTTTTGTAAGTCACTCCAATCGTCGCATCGCTCAAGCCCGTGGTGGTGGCGTTGTTGAGTCTGGCCGGTCCTCCGGCCCCGGGGCCACCGTCGGCTATGAATGCGGCGGGCCCTTCAAGTCTGACTACAGGAACGGTAGCGCGAATGGTCCACGCTGGGGTTTCGTAAACGACACTGACCGGGGTGAGTAGAATCTCGGTGTCGCTCGCGAGGCCGTAATCACCGCGACTGTAACTGATCCCGACTTCGAGCTTGGTGACGGATGTTGGTGCAAGCGGTGTGACGGATTGAGCACAGAGTGTTTGAGTCAGAAGGATGGAGAGAACGGATGCTATCAGTGCCTCTAGTAAGAAAAAGCGGCGGGCAAGAACTCGTGTAGTAATCATGATAGAGGAAGCTGATGCTGGGTTTGATGAGGAGTGAGGGCGCGGCGGATTTCGCTTAGGGAGTGTCAGCGTGAGCTAAGGCCACAGATTCAAGTTCGCTTATGGTTTCGGCATAAACTTCGAGACTCTCGACTAAGGCATCGCGCTTCTCGTTAAATTGATTGGGCGTGGCGTCACGTGCTTCGCGAATTCTGGCACTTACCACACCTTGTCGCGCGCGGACATTGGCCACGGCGTCATCGAGCTTTGAACGGGCTTCGTCGCGTAGCTCGCTAGCGGCGGCGCGTAATTGGGTGAGGGCCTTATCGGCGGCCTGCACGCGGGCTTCTGTCACGGCGAGCGTGCGATCGCGCGCGCTAAACGTCGTGGAGCGAGCATCCGCGATGGTGGTGCGGCTAAAGGCGAGTGTCACCGAGCGCGCCAGCTGTGGCGAGATGCCGGTGTTCGGAGCATTGCTCTTGCTCTCAACTTGAGGCGACGGATTGGGATCAGGAGACGTTTCGTCAGAAGCTTGAGCAAGAGCGAGAGGGGCAATGATCGTCGCGATCAATGCAATTGCGATCGAGCGGTGGGATTTAACGGTCATGGCAGGCGTCCTCGCTGTTTGAGGTTCACCCCGATGGCGCAGCGGTTATGCCAACTAACTTCGCGGGAGGGGGCGCATGTGCGTAAGCGATTGTTGGTTGCGCACAAAAGATTTATTCGCGCTGGCTGAGGAAGCCCCCGGCTCGGTTTTCCTCATGCATTCTGCCGCTTGAATGCCCAGTCAGTTTTGCATTTCGCAACCTAGAGCACCCGCAGTGACTAGGTCGTGAGAAACCGGCATGGGCGCAAGTTGAAGGCGAAGAAAGGCTCGTTCAATCGCTGGAACGGCAGGTCGGAGGCCTGCGCCTGACTCACTGTAACTGGTGAAATGATATTGCGCGGCTCTGGGAGAAGCACTTCCTCGAAGTGGTGAGCACCGAGGCCAATCGTGACAATGGATGGGACGAATCAGCCGAGGCATGGCTGAAGCTCATGTCCAACGGTGATCCCAATCGGGTTTTTTTGCTCGATGACATCATGCTGGGATTGTGCGGCGAAGTGAGCGGTCTTGACGTGATTGATGTCGGGTGCGGCGAAGGGCGGTTCTGCCGTATGCTCGCCGAGCGCGGGGCGCGCATGGTCGGCATTGATCCTACGGAGAAATTTATTGCTGAAGCTCGCCGTCGGCAGCCCGATGCCGAATTTCACGTGGCTGAGGCGGAAAATTTTCCAGTGGCGGATGGTAGAGTGGATCTTGCGGTGTCTTATCTCTCCCTGATCGACATTCCCGATTATCGGCGCGCCATCAGCGAAATACGTCGCGTGCTGCGGCCGGGAGGCCGGTGCGTTGTAGCTAACCTCAATGGTTTTATCACAGCTAGTGCTCAGTTCTGGGCGTGGGATGCGGAAGGGCGGAAGCTACACTGGACAATGGACGACTATATGATCGAGCGACCCAATCGCGCCGAATGGGCTGACATTTCGGTCATCAATTGGCACCGTCCGCTTTCCGCCTATATGCGAGCCTTTGGGGAAAGTGGATTTGTGCTATCCCATTTCGACGAACCGGTTCCGGAGGAAAAGGTTCTGCGTGAGCGGCCGGAGATGAGCGACTTTTTGCGCGCTCCGCTTTTCTGCACGATGGTTTGGAACGTGCCGGCAGCGTAATGCCTTCGAAGAGCGTCGCCCTAAACGCGACGCGTGCGTGTCTTGGTGGAAATCACAAATCCACGATCGCCTTGAACCCGCCACAGGCCATGCGTTTGAAATCGAATGGCGAGTTCTTGGGATTGCACATCTCGTGCAACCGCGGGTCGGCCATGACCTTTTTGTTCACGCTGTCGCGGTGTTTGCGCGACTTGTAGACGATGTAGGAGAAAATGACAGTCTCGCCGGTTTTGATCTTCGCGAGTTTAGGAAACGTGGTGGGCATTCCGGCCACGTTGAGATCGTCGCCGGTGCATTCGATGTATTCGAGGGCGCCGTATTCCTTCCAAAGCTTGCCGGCTTTAGCGGCGATTTTGCGATAGGCCGCAAGCTTGGCCTTTTTGATGGGGAAAACGAATCCGTCGATATAGCGGGGCATGGGGTGAAGGGGTTACGGTTAAGACTCTGACAAGATGCGGGCGTATTCAACCTTGAGTTTGTGATGCATCGGCCAGAACGGCGGCGGTGGCGCGCCTTCGAGGAGAGCGATAAGGAACCCGATGTGAATGTGCCAGCCAGAGGCGAAATTGTGCAGATCGGGCAGATCTTCGCCCTTGGCGCGATGGGTGAGCACCAGTTGCACTTGGTCGCCGTGCGATGTGAGTTCGAAGGTCACTTCCGAATCTGAACCGCCGAATGTGTGGACAAGCAGCCGTGGTGGTTCGCACTTCAGCACCACACCGTCAAAGGTCACACCGGGATCGTGCACATGCTTGTATTCGTCTGGCGGCGTTTCGTTTGGCGCCAGCTTCTTGTGATGCATGTTGAACTCGATTTTGCCGCCGGGGCGCTGTTCGAGGATGCCGCCGCTGAGCCAGCGGACACGCTTTTCTGGATCGATCAAAAAATCCCAAACGCGTTCGATGGGGCCGGGGAGAAGACGAATCAGGCGGACTTCACCAGGGGCGGGGAATTGGGCGGGTTGGTCGTTGGTTTTCATGAGGAGCGTTTGGGTTGTTTGGGTTTAGTGGTGCGGCGCGGCTTTGACTGGCGGGGCACGGTTGTTTTGGTGCTTCGTGACTTTTCATCCTCGGCACGCAGTTCGCGTTCGAGGGCATCCAGGCTGCGGCTCCAAAATTCGCGTGTGCGATGCAGCCAGGTATCCAGTTCATCAAATCCGGCGGGATTGATGGTTTGGATGCGCGACTGGCCTTGCACGCGGGTCGTGATGAGACCGGCTTCGCGCAGGACATTGAGGTGTTGGGAAATCGCCGGGGCGCTCAGATCGAACTCTTGGGCAAGCTCGCCCGAGGAACGTTCACGCTCGGCCAGAATCTCTATGATGCGGCGGCGCGTAGGATCGGCGAGGGCGGCCAAGCTTTGCATGACGCTTTTATTTAAGTATAAACTTAATTAAGCAAGGAGTAAATTAATGGGTCGCATTGAGTGGCGCGGCTTACTGGGAGTTACCCCAACTCAAAGCTGGTGACGCCGTAGATTTGGGACCACGGCAGTGCAGGCGCGGAACCGTAATACATGCGAGCACAGCCGAAGCTTTCGGTCAGTTGATGGCGCGCGGCGAGGGCAAGCGCGGCAGGATTGTTTTCCGGCGTATCGAGATAGAGTGGAGCTCCAGTTGCTTGGTCGGCGAGCGCGACAAACAAAGATTCGGCTGTTTGCTCCGAGTCAGCAAACAACGGACCGATCTTGAAACCCTCGCGGCAAGGACGGATGACACCGTAGCCGTGCAACCCATTGCCGTCCCATATGGCTAAAGCGCGTCCGTTGTGCGGGGCGATCCAACGACGTAGAAATGCCTCACGGGCGAAGCCGAAGTGTTTCCGATCGTAATCGGCCACGGCTGCAAAGGGCAGTTTAGACAGTTCAGTCAGACCATCAAAAGCACCCGCTGGCGCGGGACGACCAGTGCCGGCCATGCGCAAGTTGCGATGCGAAAAGACAAAGCCGCCTTTGGCGTAGAAGGGCTGCATGGTGAATACGCCGTCCATGCCGATGCTCGCGCCGGGTTGCATACGAGACAGCAAGGTGTCGCGGCGCCAACGCCAGAATTCCCGACCGATGCCGCTGCCGCGGCGATCTGGTCTCACAATGAAAAATCCCATGAATCCGAACACGCCGTCGTAGTTCACGATTGAACCGGTGGCGATGACTTCGCCGTTTTCTTCGGCGCAGACAAAACCGGTGGGATCGGTGTCCCAAAACACGTCGGCGTCATTCAAACCGGGATTCCATCCCTCCTGCGCCGCCCATTCGATGGCGGTATCGAGCTCAGTGCGGGTGGCCTGACGGTAGCGAATCATGGGAGTGATTGTGATGATATTTTAGTCTGAAGCAGAAATCGGCTGAGTGCTAGCAGATCAATAATAGACGCGGCAAACCTCCCGGTGTTTGAGATGGTGCGCGATGAATGCAGGGAGGCACCGGACTGCCGGGCCAATCTACCGCGATGCGCCAGAGGTGACCGATGCCAAACGACCATGTTTCCGCCTTAGGGAATGCCTCATAGTGCAAGGCGTAGCCGTGTTCGCGCAGGAATTCCGCAAAGCCTGCATCGTCTTCGCCCCCGTATTCGCGCAACAGCGCGACGCGTAGAATCGGATCATCACTTTTGCGTAGCGCCTGCGTATTGGGCAAACCTTCGGAAGACGCACCATGATAAGTGCAGAGCCATGTGGCGGTTTCGATCGGCGCGCTGTCGGCATGCCATGAATACACATCGGTCGATAGCACAGTCGCGTCTTCGTCCCGAGGATAGGCGTAAATGCAATTGAGCTCGGGCGCGAGGCCGTGGGCCTGCAGCAGTTTGAAATCCGCGAGCATCACCTCGCGTGCGAGTTGTCCCGTTGGGCTTAGCGCGAGCGACCGCAATCGCGTTTCATCTATCGGCACGACTCCTTCGCCCGGTCCTAGAACGGAGACAATTTCTGCGAAATTGCCCGCCAGCGTGCGGGGCCAGCATAGGGCGTTAATGCCATTGTCCAGCCGCGCTTCGAGCAAGGCGGCGAAGCTTTCAACCGTGCGGACTTGGTTGGGGAATCGCATCAAGTGGGTTTGGCTTGATTATGCAATCCGCACGCTGGTGCGCAATTATATGAATACTTGATCAAAGATTCGCGTGCTTTGGACGCGGCGACGTTTGCAGCGCCACTCGACATAGTTCTTCGCGCGTTGGTAGCCGCTCGCGATACTTTCGGAGAAAGACAGCGGACGCGTGTTCCAGCGCAGCAAGCCTCGCACTTTTTTCTCCATCGCGTAGGCTTCTTCCTCATTGCGGCAACGCAACACAACGGCGTAGGGCGATGATAACAAACTGTTGGTGGCGGTGAGACGTTGGCCGATAGTCGGACGCTCGGTCCAGTCGAGGAATTCGGGTAAACTTTCCACTTCGGCGACGCCTTCTATCTGGCGGATCTTGTCCACGCCGGTGGACACGCCTCTGACTTTCATCAGTAATTGAGAATCATAGTTCTCCCAATTGATTCCGCTGGGGCCATAGGGGGCCGCGGTCATGTAGTAATGTGCCGCCAAGTCCGTCATATGGAATGAGGGACCGTGCATTAGATTGATGAAGCGTGGCCAATCGGCGCCGATGAGACGAGCGGCGCATTCGAGCAGCGATGGTCCGTTTTCATCCACGCGCAACTCGGCATGGAACGGACTGCGGCGCAATCCCGAGGCGCGAATCAATCGAGTGATATAATCGGCGATGACGGCGAATAGCGGATCGCGATAAGGGACTTGGTTGGTGCTGAGACAGACGATCTCCCGTTGCTCGGTTTCAGTGTAGTGAGTTTCGCCGATGTCAGTGATAAGGATGTTGCCCTCGGCATCCACCTGTCCGTTGCAGTGGAATTCCCTGCCGCTGATAAACTCCTCAAGCAGCCGCATCTGGGCATTGGTTCGCGTCCAATATTCCGAGATCAGTGACTCAGGATCGTCGGCCGAGAAAATCCCGACGTTCATGTTGGCGACACCATCATTGGGTTTGAGGACGAAGCGGGAGAGTTTGTGTTGGCGCACCGCCGCCCACACTTCCTCTGGTGAATGCACCAATTGCGTGTGATTGATACGCAGTCCCGGATCGGCTTGGCGCAAATGGGCCTTGAGCGAGGCTTTGTTGCGGAAGCGACGCATAATCTCCGGCTGCACCCAATCCAGCCCGAGCGTTTCAGCGATCTTGATCGAGCTCTCGACAAACAACTCGCCGTGCGGAATCACCCCAGCGATGGAGTGCTTTTGTTTCAGGTGCCGGATGAATTCTGGTGTAGGGCTGGGGCCGACCAAGTAGTGGGCAGCGACCAGCTTGGAATCGAACAGTTCGGGAGTCTTTTTAGCCGAGGTTGATTGTTGCTCTTTGGAAGTGTAGCAACAGACCGCACGAGCACCAAAGCGACGATGCAAGCATCGGATAAACTCAAGTGCGTATTGTCCGGAGGTTGGGTTCTCGATGATGTATTCCAAGAGTCAGGGAAAGTTGTTGCTGGTCCTATGGTAAAAGGAGGCGGGAAATTGCGTAATGTGAAACCGACCGGCAATCACGATTTGCGCCAGACCCTGTGGGCTTGAATTACCCAACGAACTGCGTTTTGTGAGCACTTATGTCTGAAATCTATGAACGTCCACAGCTCGAAGTGCCCGGCGGGGTCCGCAAGGTCCTGCTGCATTCGTGCTGCGCGCCCTGTTCGGGCGAGGTGATGGAGGCCATGACGGCCGCGGGCATCGACTATACGATTTTTTTCTATAACCCCAACATCCATCCGCGCGAAGAATACGAACTGCGCAAACAGGAGAACATTCGCTTTGCCGAAAAGGAAGGCGTGCCGTTTGTGGATGCAGATTACGATACCGACAACTGGTTCGCCCGCGCCAAAGGTCTCGAATGGGAACCCGAACGCGGCGCGCGTTGCACCATGTGTTTCGATATGCGCTTTGATCGCACCGCGCTCTACGCTCACGAGCACGGCTTTCCGGTCATCACCAGTGCGCTCGGCCTGTCGCGCTGGAAGGACATGAATCAAATCAATGCATGCGGGGTGAAAGCTGCGTCCAAATACCCAGGCATCACTTATTGGACCTACAACTGGCGCAAAATGGGCGGCGCAAACCGCATGGTCGAAATCGCCAAGCGCGAGCAATTCTACCAGCAGGAATATTGCGGGTGTGTCTATTCCCTCCGCGATACCAATAAATGGCGCATGGACAACGGTCGCGAAAAGATCGAACGCGGTGTAAAATTCTACGGAATCCCGGAAGAAGCTGACACTTCGACGGACGAGACGAGTTCGAGCTAGGCCTGGCTTAGTAGTCCAGATACGGCTGTAACCAACGTTCCGCCTGCTCGATGGAGAAACCGTTGCGCGCGGCGTAATCCTCAATCTGGTCTTTGGCGATTTTGCCGACGGCGAAGTATTTCGAATCGGGGTGATTGAAATAAAAACCGCTGACGCTGCTGGCAGGCCACATGGCATTGCTTTCACTCAGCGTGATACCTGCGGCGGCGGTGGCGTTGAGGAGTGCAAAGAGAGGCGGCTTTTGCTGATGATCGGGACAGGCGGGATACCCCGGGGCGGGGCGAATGCCACGATACTTTTCGCGGATGATGTCCTTCATCTCCAGGTTTTCAGTTTTGCCGTAACCACAAAACTCGCGGGCCTTCTTGTGCATTAATTCCGCCAAGGCTTCGGCTAAGCGATCGCCGAGTGCTTGGGCCATGATCGCGTTGTAATCGTCGTTCGCTCTTTTGAATTCCATCGCGAATTCCTCGACTCCGTGGCCAGCGGTGACGGCGAAGCCTCCGATGTAATCAATCCGCCCACTGTTTTTCGGCGCAATGTAGTCGGCAAGACAGTGGTTGAACTGGTCGGCCGGCTTTTCGAGCTGCTGCCGCAGAAAATGGAAGGTCTGCAACACTTTCGCGCGTGTGGCATCAGCGTAGATCTCGACACTGTCGCCGATACTGTTGGCTGGCCAGAAACCGATGACGGCTTTGGCGGTGTAACGCTTTTCCGCAATGATGCGCGCAAGCAACTTTTGTGCGTCGGCGTAGAGCTTGGTTGCTTCGACGCCGACGATTTCGTCGGTCAGAATGTCTGGGAAGCGGCCATGCAGTTCCCACGCGGAAAAGAAAGGTCCCCAATCAATGAAATCCGCGATTTCATTTAATGTGAGTGGGAGAGTTGAGTTTACATTTTCGTTGTCGGTCTCGGTGTTGAATGCCTTCGTGCCTAAGACCTCGGGCGTCGGAATGTCCACGGAAGCCCAGTCAAATTTCTGCGCGCGGGCGCGGGCTTCAGCGAGAGAAAGCAAGGCACGTTTGTTGCGACGACTTTCAAAATCTTCGCGCTGCTTTTGCTGTTTCTCCGCCACCTCAGCGAGGAATTTGGGCTTCTGCGTATCGCTCAAAAGCGCGCTGACGACGTTGACGACGCGCGAGGCGTCGAGAACGTGAACGACGCCGGGTGGATAAGCAGGAGCGATTTTTACAGCAGTGTGTGCCGCCGAGGTGGTGGCTCCGCCGATGAGCAGAGGAATGGTGAATTTCTCGCGCTGCATCTCCTTGGCCACATGCACCATTTCGTCGAGCGACGGCGTGATGAGACCGGAGAGGCCGATGATGTCGGCGTTTTTCTCACGGGCGGTGGCGAGGATTTTTTCGCACGGCACCATGACGCCGAGATCAATGACCTCGTAATTGTTACATGCGAGAACGACGCCGACGATGTTCTTGCCGATGTCGTGCACGTCACCCTTGACCGTGGCCATGATGATGCGCCCTTGCGCCTTGGCCTGACCACCAGCGGCGAGCAGCTTTTGTTTTTCCGCCTCCATGAACGGCGTGAGGTAAGCGACGGCCTTCTTCATCACGCGCGCGGATTTGACGACTTGCGGCAAAAACATTTTCCCGGCGCCAAACAGGTCGCCGACGACGCGCATGCCGTCCATAAGCGGTCCTTCGATTACATCGAGTGGGCGGGCGAGTTTTTGACGGGCTTCCTCGGCGTCGGTCTCGATGTAAGTGTCGATGCCCTTAACGAGCGCGTGAGAGATGCGCTCCTCGACGGGCAAAGTGCGCCAGCTGTCTTCGCTACGCTTTGACGTTCCCTCAGGATTTCCCTTTTCAGCGTCAGCCTCGGCTTTGAGTTTCTCGGCGTGCTCGATCAGACGCTCCGTGGCATCGGGACGTCGGTTAAGCAAAACGTCATCCACGAGTTCGCGCAGCGTGGGTTCGATCTCGTCGTAAACGCCAAGCATGCCGGCGTTGACGATGGCCATGTCCATGCCTGCGGCGATGGCGTGATAAAGAAACGCCGTGTGCATGGCCTCACGAACGGGGTTATTACCGCGGAAGGAGAACGAGACGTTGGAGACGCCGCCGGAAACTTTGACACCGGGCAGCGTCTTTTTGATTAGCGCGGTGGCTTCGAAAAAATCGCGCGCGTAGTTGTTGTGCTCTTCGATACCAGTGGCGACCGTGAGGATGTTGGGGTCGAAAATGATGTCCTCGGCAGCGAAACCGACTTTCTGAGTGAGAATGTTGTAAGAGCGCGTGCAGATGCGCACCTTTTCGTCGCGCGTGGCGGCCTGACCGGTTTCATCGAAGGCCATCACGACTGCGGCGGCGCCATAGCGGCGGAGGAGTTTGGCGCGTCGAATGAATTCTTCCTCGCTGTCTTTGAGCGAGATGGAGTTGACGATGCCTTTGCCTTGGAGGCATTTCAGGCCGGCTTCGAGCACGGACCATTTTGACGAATCGAGCATCACCGGCACGCGGGCTATGTCGGGTTCGGCGGCGATGAGATTGAGAAACTTGACGATCGTGGCTTCGCCGTCGATGAGCGCCTCGTCTACGTTGATGTCGATGATGTTGGCGCCGTTCTCGACTTGCTGCTTGGCGATGGCGAGACACGCATCCCAATCGCCCGCCTTGAGGGCTTTGGCGAATTTCGGCGAGCCGGTGATATTGGTGCGTTCGCCGATGACGATGAATGAAGAGGCGGAATTATTCAAAGCAGTGAGGAACCACGAAAAACACTAAATGCACGAAAGGCTTAGGTGTCGGAGGTTGGGCCAATTCGTGTCTTCCGTATCCTTGGTGGTTGTTTTTAATTGATTACCAGCGGTTCGAGGCCGCTGAGTCGGAGGGTAGTGGAACTTTCGCGTGGTTGACGTGGTTTTTCGTGACGCACCGCAGCCGCGATGGCGCGGATATGATCCGGCGTGGAGCCGCAACAGCCGCCGACAATATTCACGAAACCGGAACGGGCGAAGTCACCGAGGACTTCGGCCATGTCTGCGGGTGTTTCGTCATAGCCGCCAAAGGCATTGGGCAGGCCGGCGTTGGGATGGCAGGTAACGAAGCACTCAGCGATTTCTGACAACTCTTCGAGATAAGGGCGCATTTGCTTGCCGCCGAGCGCGCAATTAATGCCGACCGAAAACGGCTGTGCGTGGCGAATGCTGTGATAAAAAGCGCCGATGGTCTGGCCTGATAAGGTGCGGCCCGAGGCATCGGTAATCGTCACGGAAATCATCACGGGCAGGCGGCGACCGATTTCATCGAACAGTTCTTCTAGCGCGAAGAGCGCGGCCTTGGCGTTGAGCGTATCAAAGATGGTTTCGATCAGAATGGCGTCGACTCCAGCGGCGATCAACACAGCGGCTTGCTCACGATAGGCGGTTGCGAGTTGGTCAAAGGTGATCGCGCGATAGTCGGGCCGATTCACGTCGGGCGACATTGAGGCGGTGCGATTCGTTGGGCCTAATCCACCGGCGACAAAGCAGCGTCGGCCGGGCGTGGTGGCCTCGGCCCGACGTGCGGCCCGAATCGCAATTTCCGCGGCGGCACGGTTGAGATCGGACACGAGGTGCTCGAGGTGATAATCGGCTTGGGCGATAGTCGTGCTGCTAAACGTATTGGTTGTGGCGATATCGGCGCCGGCCTCAAAATACCTGAAGTGGATGTCCTCAATGATATCGGGACGAGTGAGGCAGAGCAGGTCGTTGTTGCCCTTTAGATCCTGAGGGTGGGCTTTGAGCGCGTCGTTGCGGAAGTCTGACTCGGTCAGTTTGTGCTCTTGAATCATCGTGCCCATTGCGCCGTCGAGCACAGCGATGCGTTTACTCACGAGCGCGGTCAGGGCGGCGGTGCTGTCGACAGTGTCGGCCATGAGTCCGGCAATTAAGTGGGTAAAAGCTGGGTTGGCAAGATACATATCTGAAAATCATGATGCGATGATTCGAAAATGACTTGAGTCGGTTGAATATTGTTCGCAAGGTCGCGGGGCCCGAGTTCTTTTGACGCTTTCGGCAACAGGGAAGGCCGTGAAAATCGGCCACAGTTGCGCTGCGGTAACGCATCAGTCCGGACCTCCATCTCGCGGGCGCGGGAACAAGGCCAATCGGGATACTCCTCCCGGTGAAGGCGGAGGTGAGGCGACCTCGCGGATTTATGATCCGCTGCGGGTGACACATGCGGAGTCCGAATATCTGTCCCGAAAGACTCACGCGTCCGGCGCGAATTTGCACGCACCAGTCGCGAAAACTTCATCGCAAAAATGAAGCGTGAGAGCAGCGCGCCTTGGCCACGATCAACAGGATCGGGTGGTCCGGTCTGCTCTTGCCTGAACAGCAGACCACTCATGACCAATTTATTCCGGCTCCGCGTGGCGGTGCCGTTGCTCTTACTATTATTCGGTGCGTTTGGCACTGGTGTCGCGTGGGCTCAATCCGCCCCGCAGCAACTTGAGCCGTTCTTCACGACCGCCACGCGCACGCCGGCAAACGAACGCACGCTCGGCACCGCGACCGATTATATCGGCGCGGATGAGATCGCGCGCCGACAAGTCGGTTCGCTGGCGGCTCTGATTGGTGACGCGGCGGGAGCGCCGATGCTAGCGTCCGGCGCTTGGGGCGGCGCGACCGCGATATTTTTGCGCGGTGCGAATTCAAACCAAACGCTGTTTCTTGTGGATGGCCTGCGGATGAACGATCCGAATACCGACTACGCGGTATTTCTCGGCGGTGCCTGTGTGAGCGCGTGCGACAGTCTTGAAATTGCTCACGGGCCGCAGAGCACGCTTTACGGGGGCGAAGCGATCGGAGGCGTCGTGTCATTGCGCGCTCAACGCGGTCAAGGCGAGCCACAGGCGCGTATTGCGATCGAGGCAGGTTCTTTTGGCACAGTGCAGGGAGCGATTAATGCGCAAGGGGAGAGTGGCGTCACGGCCTATAACGTTTCGTTGCAAGGTGGACACACCGATAACGACCGACCGAATAACGCGTTCGATAGTGTGAATGCTACATTGCGATTGGACCGCACAGTGAACGATCACGTGGAAATCGGCAGCACGCTGCGCTGGTTTCATGGCGACTATGAATCGCCCGGGGATCGCTACACCAATGATCCTGACAACACCGAGAGAGAGGACAACCTGCTCGTGACGCTGTTTACAGAGGTGAAAACGGGTGACGATTGGCGGACGCGTGTGACGTGGGGCGGACAAGATCGCCGCTTTCGTTCGGATAATCCGGGTGCGTTTGGCACACAGGTGACGTTGGTGAAAAATTGGCGGGCGGTGTTCGATTGGCAGAGCACGTTTAGCGGCATCGAATGCCATCACTTCACCGGTGGATTGACGGCTGAAGCTAATCACACGCGCAACACTGGCTTTGGAGCGATCAACGAGCGCCAGCAATTGCTCGCATTTTTTCTGCAGGATGAGTTTTCGCCGGTGGATGATGTTTATCTGACGGCGGGATTGCGCAGTGACGATTTTGATACTTTTGGTCGCAAGACGACGGGGCGGGCGACGGCGGCGTGGCTGGTGGCTCAGCGCCGACTAAAACTGCGAGCGAGTTACGGCACGGCATTTCGTTCGCCGAGCTTTCTCGATCTTTACGGCCAGAGCACATATTACGTCGGTAATCCTAATTTGCGGCCGGAAAGTGCGCGCGGTTGGGATGCTGGCATCGATTATTATTTGCCGGCCGACGGCAGCTCGTTGAGCGCGACGTGGTTTGAAAACCGATTCAGCGATTTGATCGTTTACGACTTTGCGAGTTTCCCCGGCACGGTGGTCAATGTCGAACGAGCGCGCACGCGTGGCATTGAATTGAAGGCTGATTTAGTGGTGAACGACGCAACGCACTTTCTATTCGGCTATACTTACCTTGAGGCGGACAATCTTACGCAAAGCATACGTTTGCTGCGCCGACCACGCCATCGTGCCAGCACCGATCTCTGGTGTGATTTCGGTCACGGATTCAGTATGGGCGCTGGCGTGCGTTGGGTCGCGCAGCGCGAAGACGTGGACGCGGCGACATATCTGACCATAGATGGCGAGGATTACACGGTCGCGCGGGTTTATGCCGCCTACGCAGTCAATGATCGGCTGACGTTCAAAATGAGAGTCGAGAATGCCCTCGATGAGGATTTCGAGGAAGTGAACGGCTATCCGCAGCCCGGCGTCGGTGCGTATGTCAGTGCCGAATGGCGTTTTTGAAGGTCGCTCGGTTGTGAAGTAATAACCGGCTTGTCACAGTGTCATGTGGCTCAATGATAAAGCGCATGTGGGCGCGATGCATTGCCGGTTTGCTCATGAGTGTGACACCGCTACTGGCGGTGAGGGTAGGCGATTCGCGCGATGAGGTGATAGCCGAGTTGGGTGAGCCTAAAAATCGCCTAGTGTCGGCTCGACGCGAGATATTCAATTATCCCGCAGGCACCGTGATGTTGATTGACGGCCGAGTGAATCAACTGTCCGGCAATTTTAAGCAGCCAGAGGCTGCGCCGCCGCAGGCTAACCCTTCCCCTAAAACGGCCTCCGCGCCATCTGTCGTGCAGCGTCCGCGCACGGCGCAGTGGTTAACCTCGCTTCCGACAGCACAGACGACGGCTAAACAAGAAGGGAAGCTGATCCTCGCACTCTTTACCGGCTCGGATTGGTGTCCGCCGTGTCAGACATTCGAGGCAGAGGTGGCCCACGATGAGCAATTTGCCGGCATTTTTTCCCGGAGCTTTGTGTTTTATAAAAACGACTGGCTGCGCAACACGCCGCAACCGCCGCGAGCGCAGCGCGAATCGCGTGATGTGCGCATGAAGTATAGGATCACGAGTTATCCAACCCTGAAGATTCTAAACGCCGAAGGCGAAGTGCTCGATACGGTGAAATGGACCAGCGTGGAAGGCGGTGGAACCTTTAAGGAGATCATGATCGAAGCGATCGATAATTCACGTAAGGCCACCAAGGGTGGCGTGAAGGCCAAGTAAGGAGCGTGATCGTTTTGAAAAATAAAACACCCGCCGCGGTGAAGCGGCGGGTGTGAGAATGCTGAACGTGAAGCGCTGGCTCAGACTTTAGCGAGCGCTTGTTCGAGATCGGCTTGGATGTCCTCGAAGTCTTCGATGCCGAGCGAGAGTCGCACGAAGTCGGGCGACGTGCCGGTCGAGAGTTGCTCTTCGGGAGTGAGCTGGCTGTGCGTGGTGCTCGCGGGATGAATAGCGAGCGACTTCGCGTCGCCGATGTTAGCCAAGTGCGAGAAGAGCTTGAGGCTTTCGATTAATTTGCGTCCCGCTTCGTAGCCGCCCTTGACGCCGAAGCCGAGCAAGCCGCCGAAGCCGCCACTGAGGTATTTCTTGGCCGCAGCGTGATTCGGGCTCGTCTTGAGGCCGGGGTAGTTGACCCAAGCGACCTTGTCGTGTGCGGCGAGAAACTCGGCCGTCTTGAGCGCGTTTTCGCTGATACGCTGCATGCGCAGGTGCAGGGTCTCAATGCCTTGTAGCACGAGAAACGCGTTGAACGGCGAGATACACGCGCCGACGTCGCGCAGGAGCTGCAAGCGCATTTTCAGGATGTAGGCGACATTGGCGCCGCCGGCGGGCGGGAAGCTCTTGAACGCATCCCAGTGCACGAGGCCGTGATAACTGTTATCGGGCTGAGTGAAGCCAGGGAAGCGACCGCTGCCCCAATCGAAGTTGCCGCCGTCAACGACGATGCCGCCGATCGATGTGCCGTGGCCGCCGATGTATTTGGTGACGGAGTGAACGACGATGTTGGCGCCCCATTCGATCGGGCGGTTGAGCATCGGTGAGAGACAGGTGTTGTCGATGATGAGGGGCACACCGGCTTCGCGAGCGATCTTGGAGACTTCTTCGAATGGGAAGATGTTGAGCGCGGGATTGCCGAGGCCTTCGCCGTAGAACGCCTTGGTGTTGGGGCGCAGCGCGCGTTTGAACGCGTCGGGATCGGCCGCGTCAACGAATGACACTTCGATGCCGAGCTTCGGCAGCGTGTAGTGGAAAAGATTGTAGGTGCCGCCGTAAAGCTGGGCGACGGACACGATGTGGTCACCCGCACCGGCGATATTAAGAATCGCGTCGGTGATGGCGGCCTGGCCCGAACTGTGGGCGAGTGCGCCGGTGCCGCCTTCGAGTGCGGCGATGCGTTGCTCGAGCACGTCTGTCGTCGGATTCATGATCCGCGTATAGATATTGCCGAGCTCTTTCAGCGCGAAGAGATTGGCGGCGTGTTCCGTGTCGCGAAACACGTAGCTCGTCGTCTGATAGATCGGCACGGCGCGTGAGCCAGTTGTGGGGTCCGGCGCTTGGCCGGCGTGAAGGGCTTTAGTTCCTAATCCGAGGGGTTTCATCATCTTTTACCATTGTTCCGTCGTGGTGGTTGGCAAGTCGTCAAAATGTCACGGTGTGATGGCTAGATATGGCAACAGGACCGCCAAAATTGTAATCGACAGGGGATAACTGGCATGGGATACATACCCCCTCTGGAGGGGTGGGTATCCTGCCTTAAGACCATGATCGATTATCTGCAAAAAACACTTACCGCCCGGGTTTACGACGTGGCGAAGGAGACGCCTTTGGAAAAGGCCGCCAATCTTTCTGCGCGGTTAAACAACACGCTGCTACTGAAGCGCGAGGACATGCAGAGTGTGCATTCGTTCAAGCTACGCGGCGCTTACAACAAGATGGCGCACTTGTCCGAGGAAGCGTTAGCGCGCGGCGTAGTGTGCGCTTCGGCCGGCAATCACGCGCAAGGCGTGGCCTTGGCGGCCAAGCGGCTTGGGACGCGCGCGGTCATTGTAATGCCGGTGACGACTCCGCAGGTGAAGGTGCAGGCGGTGAAAGCGCGTGGCGGTGAGGTAGTGCTTTTCGGCGATTCGTTCGACGAGGCCAATGCGCATGCGCGCGATTTGGAGCAAAAGGAGAAGCTGACGTTTGTGCATCCGTTTGATGACCCTGACGTCATAGCGGGGCAGGGCACGATCGGTTTGGAAATTCTGCGCCAGCATCAAGGACCCTTGCACGCGGTATTCGTGGCCATAGGAGGCGGCGGTCTCGCGGCGGGTATCGCTGCGTGCTTAAAGCGCGTTCGCCCCGAGGTGAAAATCATCGGCGTGGAGCCGGTGGATTCCGATGCCATGCATCGCTCGCTCAGAGCGGGCAAACGCGTGCAACTCGATCACGCGGGACTTTTTGCTGACGGCGTCGCGGTGAAATTGGTGGGCAAGGAAACCTTCCGGCTCTGCCGCGAGTATCTCGACGAAGTAGTGCTCGTGGGCAATGACGACATCTGCGCTGCAACCAAGGATGTGTTTGAGGACACGCGCGCGGTGTTGGAACCGGCCGGCGCGCTCGCGGTGGCCGGTGCCAAGGCCTATGTGGAACGCAATCGCCTCAAAGGAGAAACGCTCGTGGCGGTTGCTTGCGGCGCTAATCTTAACTTCGACCGTTTGCGCTTTATCGCGGAGCGCGCTGAGATCGGTGAGCACCGCGAAGCGGTTTTGGCGGTCACGATTCCCGAAGAACCGGGAAGTCTGAAGAAGTTTTGCAAACTCGTCGGACGTCGCAGCGTCACGGAATTTAACTACCGCATCGCTGATCAGAAGGAGGCTCACATTTTCGTGGGTATCCGCGTGGCGGGACGGGGTGAGAGCGAGAAGATCGCGGCACACTTTACCCGGCACGGATTCAAGACCCTTGATTTGACCAATGACGAAATGGCCAAAGCGCACATTCGCCATCTCGTGGGCGGCCGATCGGCGCTGGCGAAAAACGAAGTGCTGTATCGCTTTGAATTTCCGGAACGGCCTGGTGCCTTGATGGATTTTCTCACCGCGATGTCGCCGAACTGGAATATCAGTCTTTTCCATTACCGGAATCACGGTGCGGACTACGGTCGCGTGCTCGCGGGATTGCAGGTGCCGGATGAAGACAAACCGGCGTTACAACGTTTTCTCAAGCAGTTGGGCTATCAGTATCGTGAGGAGACGGAGAACCCGGCTTACAAGTTGTTCCTGCGGTGAAGCCATGCGGGCGGGATCAGACGATCCCGCCTACAATGCTAGTCGAAGGTTTGCTGCGAATTGGTTTCGAGAAACTCGGCGATGACGGCGGAAAAGATGGGACCGAATTCGACCAGCTTCTTTTCGCCCATACCGAATAGTCCGGCCATGTCCTGAATCGTTGTCGGGTATTTGCGGGCCATTTCGCGCAATGTTGCGTCGCCGAAGATGACGTAAGCGGGCACCTTGCGCTCGTCGGCCAGTTTTTTGCGCACGCCACGCAGGTGGGCGAAGAGGATTTCGTCGCAGGCGATGTCGCCTTCGCGGCGAGTGACGCGCTTGGCGGTGGGCAGATTCATCGGCTTGGTGAGCGTCACGCTGGAGCGGCTGCGCAAGAGATCCATGCCGGCAGCGGTGAGTTCGAGCGTGGAGTATTCGCCTTCGGCCACGCCGACGTAACCGAGTCGCATCAGTTCGCGACCAACGGCGGACCATTGGGAACGATTGAATTCTTTGCCGATGCCGTAGGTGGACAAACGATCATGGGCCCAACGGCGGATTTTCTCCGTGTCGGCGCCGATCAGGATCTCGACGATGTGGTTGAGTCCGACGTTGAAGCGTGAGGCCTGCTTGATGCGATAAATGCAGGAAAGAAATTTTTGCGCGGCGATCGTGCCGTCGTAGGTTTCGCGCGGTTCAAGGCAGTTGTCGCAGGCGCCGCAATTGTTCACCGGAAATGTTTCGCCGAAATAGGCCAGCAGCTCCGCGCGCCGGCAGCCTGCGCTTTCAGCGTAGTGGATGATTTGACGGAGCTGATTACGGGCGACCTGCTGCTCCTTTACGTTGGTTATCTGATCGATGAAGTGGGTTTGCTTGGCAACGTCGCCGGGGCTGAAGAGGAGCAGACAATCGCCCGGCAAACCATCGCGGCCGGCGCGACCAGTTTCCTGATAATAACCTTCAATGTTTTTCGGCAGATCATGATGGATGACCCAGCGGACATTGGGTTTGTTGATGCCCATGCCGAAGGCGATCGTGGCGCAGATGATACGCGTGTCGTCGCGAAGAAACTGCTCCTGATTGGTTTCGCGCTCCGTCGCGCTCAAGCCGGCGTGATAAGCGCGGGCGGAAAAACCGCGACTCGCGAGCGAATCTGCCACCCGTTCGGCGGTCGCGCGACTCGCACAATAGATGATGCCGCTCTCGTCTTCACGTTTGCGAATGAAGGTGATGATTTGCTTCAGCGGTTGATCTTTGGGGATGACACGGTAGGTAAGGTTGGGGCGGTTGAAACTCGCGACAAAGATTGCCGGATCGCGCAGTTTGAGGTGTGTGATGATGTCGGCTCGCACGCGTTCCGTGGCGGTGGCGGTCAGGGCCATGAGCGGAACTTGAGGCAAGACCGTGCGTAGTCGCGCGAGTTGACGAAATTCCGGCCGGAAATCGTGGCCCCATTCCGAAATACAATGAGCCTCGTCAACGGCGAGGCATGAGATGTTCCATGCCTTCAGATTCTCCTGCCAACCGTCGAGCATGAGTCGTTCTGGCGCGGCGTAGAGCAGCTTGTATTTGCCTTGGTGCAGACCGGCGAGCCGCGCTTTCGCTTCCTTCACACCAAGCGTCGAATTCAAGTAAGTTGCCGCGACGCCGCTGGCGGTCAGTTGGTCCACTTGATCCTTCATCAACGCGATCAACGGTGAGACTACGACGGTCAGACCGGGCCGAATCAGCGCGGGCAGTTGGAAACAGAGCGATTTACCGCCGCCGGTGGGTAGCAGCGAAAACACGTCTTGGCCGGCGAGCGTGGCCTCGCAAATCTCGTTTTGCAGTGGGCGAAACGAATCGTAGCCGAAGGTGGACTTGAGTGTGTTGAGCAGCGTGGACACAGAAACGTGTCACGCAAACACACCGCGCGTGGCATGCAAAGGTGAAGTGCGGAAATGTGGACAGTGATTCCGTTACACGTTATCGAATTTTTTAATTGCCCGAGGCGGGATCGCGATCCCGCCCTACAGCTCACTTTAGCCCGAGAAATTGAGCGAGGCCGCGCACGGCATCGGTCGCGGCATGACCGCGGCGAAGTTTACGCGAGACGATCACGAGTTTGCGATTGTTGCGGTCGGCTTTCGGATCAACGTGCCCGACTAACTCGCCATTTGAGAGCACCGGCAGAGCATAGTAACCGCGCACGCGTTTGGCGGGTGGGGTGTAAACCTCCCATGTATAATCGAAGTCCCACACCGCTTGCGTGACACGACGATCGTAAATCAACGGATCAAGCGGGGCGATGAGCCGTGGCGGTTTATCGGAGCTAGCGCCTTCGAATAGTGGCACGTCTTCGCGTAGGCAGTGCAAAAGCGGTCCATCGGTGATTTGCACCGGTTGCACGAGATCCTCTACGGCGGCGAGTTCGGCACGTTTGAGCAACGCGAGGCGGCGTTGGCGTAATTTCAGATGCGCTTCCCAACGGGCCGTTTCTGATGGTTTGGGTTTGGAGAGCTTGAGAATAGCCGCCGGCAAAACGCGTTCAGGCAGATCGTAGAACCGGCGACTGCCCTTGCGACGGGCGATCAATAATTCGCCGTGGAAAAACAGCTTTTGCATCGTGGCCTTGGCCAACGTGGCTTGTCCCCAAATCTGGCGCGATTGGCCGACCCCGGCGAAGGCATCGGATGCGAGCGGGCCGCGCTCGGTGATGGCTGCCATGATACGCGGGACCAGTTCGCGTTCGGCTTTGGTCAATCGTCCGCTCCATGCGCTGCTGATGCGAGTGCGAGCGCGCATCGCTGACAGCAAATGCGGCCACGCTTCGGGTTCGAACACGACAAGGTTTCCGGTGGCAGGCTGATGATGTTCGAAAGCGACGCGCTGTTCGGCCAGCAATGGTGCGTCTTCCGCGCCGTGGACGTGACGCATCAAGTCGCCCTCGCGGTAATTCGCCACGCGATTGCGCAGGATCAGATCGTGCATGCGCCCGCAGACATTGATTGGATCGATCTGAATAAACCCGTGATGGGCGATCGCGTCGCCGACGGTTGTGGCCGGCTGATCCAGCAACAGCGCGCGTTGCATAAATCTCCGGGCGGTGGCGGGGGAGACATGCAAAGCGCGGGACATGCCGGTATTGGAGGCAATCCGCGGATAAAAACAAGGCCGCACAGATTATGCGCGGCCTGGTGCGATGGAATTTAGGGCGGAGTTAGCTCAAGCGTGGGCGATGGTCAGGCTGCCGTAGATGGACGGGCGGGAGATGAAATAGTCGCTCGCTTGGTCGGGCTCAAATTCCGGGTAGGATTCAGCGATCAAGGCCCGCAATTTTTCACGTGCGCGGGCGATGCGGCTTTTCACGGTGCCGACGTTGATGTGCATGGCTGCCGCGATTTCGTCGTAACTGTAATCCAAGCTATTGCGCATCATCAGGATTTTGCGGTGCCGATGATTGAGCCGCTCCATGCTGTCATTGATGATTTCGTAGAATTCGTCCGCAGCGGTGTCTTGTGCGGGATGAGGACCTTCGGAAGCGAGCAAATCGGAAAAGCAACCTTCGTCGTTTTCGTTCAGCTTGTGATCCAGTGAGAGGCAGTCCTGCCGGCGGCGGCGGAAAAAATACCAGTAGCGATTACGTGACAGATTGACCGCGATGCTGTGCATCCACGTGGCCAAAGATGAATCGCCGCGAAAACGATGCAGGCCGCGGTGGGCGCGGATGAAGGTGTCTTGCGTGATCTCTTCGGCGTCGGCGTGGTTGCGCAGGAGGTTCAACGCTGTGGCGTAAATTTTCTTTTCATAACGCTTCATGATTTCGAGAAACGCGCTTTCATCGCCATCGTTGAAGCGGCGCACGAGTTCGGCATCGACCTTGGCTTCATGCGTGGAGTGGGTGGACTTGGCAGTTTGAGTTTTGGGCTGGGATGCGGTTATCATAGTTGAAAGAGGTTGAGTGAACGCCCCTTTCTCTAACCGGATGCGTGCCAAGAATTTTGCTATGTTTCATAAGTATTTACTGATTAGAAACTAGCAAATTAGCATAATCGCATTCGAACGTCCTGCGTCTGCTGATTTTCCTGCATTATGAAACGGTGAACGCACGAGCAGCTTGCAAAGTGCAAACGCGTCATGGGCCGGGAATCGGCTCGCCACGACGAAAGAATGACACACGCTGCGCGGCGTCATGCCCGAGACCCCGAAAGCCCCTGTTTGGGAACAACGCTGGCACCCCTTGCGTGAAGAGTGGGTGCTCTACACCGCACACCGCGGCGGCCGTCCTTGGATTGGCGACACGCACAAGGCCGTCGAAGTCACGCCGCCGAGCTACGATCCGACCTGTGCGTTATGTCCGGGCAACAAACGCGTGAAGGGAGAAAACCCCGCCTACACCGGCGTTTATTGGTTCACCAACGATCTGCCCTGTTTTGGTGGAACCACGACGACGCCGAGCGACGAGTTTTACCAAACGAAAACCGCCGAAGGCACGGCCGAGGTGGTTTGCTACAGCCCGGATCACGGCAAGACCTTCGTGGATTTGAACGACGAAGAATGCGCTGCCGTCGTCGCGTTGTGGACCGAACGTTATCGCGAACTCGGGGCGCGTCCGGAAGTCGATCACGTGCTGATTTTCGAAAACAAAGGTTCGCTGGTCGGCACTTCGAATCCGCACCCGCACTGCCAGATTTACGCGGGCAACATGATTTACGGCCACACCGCGCGCGAAGTAGAAAGCGGCCGCAAATATCACGCGGCGACGGGTGGATTTATCGGCCAAGAAATTCTACAGCGCGAGTTGGCGGGCCCGCGCGTCATCGCGCAAAACGAGGCGTTTGTTGCCTGCGTGCCGTGGTTCGCGCGCTACGCTTACGAAGTATACATCCTGCCGCGCCGCCAAGTTTCCTCGCTCGCCGATCTCACGCCGCCCGAGCAAAAAGCGCTGGGTCTCATGATTCGCGAGGTGACCACGCGCTACGACAATCTCTGGCAGATGTCGATGCCCTACGTGATGGCGATTCACCAGGCGCCCACCGATGGTGAAGATCACACGACGTATCCGTTCCATCTCGAGTTTCATCCGCCGTTGCGGAAACCCGACACTTTAAAATATCTCGCCGGCCCCGAGATCGGAGGTGGTTCGATGACCAACGAATCCGACCCCGACGAAAAAGCCGTCGAATTGAAGGCTGTGTCTTCGGTGCACTACAAAAGGGTCCGTAATGGCAACCACTGATAAACAGACTAAATGACCAGAGCGTTTACCGTCAGATCATTTATCTGTGTGAATCTGTGTTTATCTGTGGTTAGCAATTGTCGTGTTTAATCCCGTGAACTCCAACCTCGAAACTGCCCGTAAACTGCTTTGCGCCCTGCAGGATCATATTCGCGATACGCTGGTGACAGCGCGCGAGAAAAGCGCTGCGTCCTTTGCGAAGATCGCCGCCGTG
>Ga0207868_1000801_pt1 | contig 28006 bp, 27 predicted proteins | sample Passage237B_FD_187370 | JGI IMG/M metagenome (GOLD analysis project Ga0207868, IMG submission 187370) | Cellulose adapted compost microbial communities from Newby Island Compost Facility, Milpitas, CA, USA - Passage2 37B (SPAdes) (version 3) ... | reverse complement strand
GGCAGGCGGCCGCCTCGTAGGACAGCCATGGCGAAAGCGGCAGCCATGGCAGCGTCGCCTGCCGACAAGGCGCAGGCGCTGCGGCTTGCACCTGTTTCACATGAAACGGAAGCACGGCTGGATCGATTCGTCGCGCTGCTGCTCGCATGGCAGGCCAAGACCAACCTGATCGCGCCATCGACCATCCCCACCCTCTGGAGCCGCCATGTCGCCGATTCGCTCCAGCTTCTCCATCTTGCGCCGGAGGCTGCCGTCTGGGCTGATTTCGGCAGCGGCGGCGGCTTCCCGGGCCTGGTGCTGGCTTGTGCACTGGCCGACCGCGATGGCGCGAGGGTTCACCTCGTCGAACGCAACGGCAAAAAGGCCGCGTTTCTGCGCGAGGCCGCGCGCGTGACCGGAGCGCCGGCGGTGGTTTATCCGATGGATATCGGGGATTATGTGGACAGCGTGCGGGAGCGGATCGATTGCGTCACCGCCCGGGCGGTCGCGCCGCTACAACAACTCTTCACGCTGGCGGCGCCGTTGATCGCGGCAGGTGCCCGCGGCCTGTTCCTGAAGGGCCAAGATGTTGAGTCAGAATTGACCGAAGCCACTAAATATTGGAATATTCAGTACAAACTTCACCGCAGTCTGTCGGACGGTGGAGGTTTTGTCGTGGATGTCGCGGGCCTTGCCCCGCGGGCGGCTTTGCCGAAGGGTCGAGCGTAATGGACGATGGTGGTCACAAAGATGTGATCGAAGCGCGAGCCGATGGGCCGCCGACGCCGGCGCGGCCGCGCATCATCGCGCTCGCCAACCAGAAGGGCGGCGTCGGCAAGACCACCACCGCGATCAACCTCGGCACCGCGCTGGCGGCGATCGGCGAGCGCGTGTTGATCGTCGATCTCGATCCGCAGGGCAACGCGTCCACCGGGCTCGGCATCGACCATCGCAGCCGCAGCGTTTCGACCTATGACGTGCTGATCGGCGAGGCGAGCCTGCGGGAGGCGATCGTCGCGACCGCGGTGCCGCGCGTCGCCATCGCCACGTCCACCATGGATCTCGCCGGGATCGAGGTCGAGTTGGGGCAGACGCGCGACCGTGCCTTTCGGCTGCGCGATGCCATCACCCGGCTCGATGCCGGACACGGCACGCCTGCATACACCTACATCCTGATCGACTGCCCGCCGTCGCTCAACCTGCTCACTGTCAACGCCATGGCTGCGGCCGACGCCATTCTGGTGCCGCTGCAATGCGAGTTTTTTGCGCTCGAAGGATTGTCGCAACTGTTGCAGACGGTCGAGCACGTGCGCTCGACGCTCAACCCCGTGCTCACCATCCACGGCATCGTCATGACCATGTTCGATGCCCGCAACAACCTGTCGAACCAGGTGGTTGCCGACGTGCGCCAGTTCATGGGCGACAAAGTCTATACCACCATGATTCCGCGCAACGTGCGCATCTCGGAGGCGCCGTCCTTCGGCAAGCCGGTGCTGGTCTACGATCTCAAATGCGCCGGCAGCGAAGCCTATCTGCGGCTTGCCACCGAGGTCATTCAGCGCGAGCGCGATTTGCAGGCGCCCTAAAGCGTTTTCGAGCGAAGTGGAAACCGGTTCGCGTGAAGAAAACGCGTCAAAACAAGACCCAGAGCTTTGCTTTTGACGGAATCGAAAGCAAAGCTCTGGCGCAAAAGCGAAGGAGACGGCGATGGCCCATGAGGCACGTTCGCGTTTGGGGCGGGGCATTACGAGCCTGGTTGGCGACACTGGCGGGGAGCCTGTCAGGGCCGAGCGACCGCGGGCTGCGCGGCGCGTGCCGGTCGCGTTTCTCAAGGCCAACCCCAACAACCCGCGCCGGCATTTTGCCGACGCCGAGATCGAGGAGCTGGCCGCCTCGATCCGCCAGCGCGGCCTGATTCAGCCGATCGTGGTGCGGCCGCACAAAGACGATCCCGATCATTTCGAGATTATCGCCGGCGAGCGGCGCTGGCGCGCGGCGCAGCGCGCGGGGCTGCACGAGGTGCCGATCGTGCCGCTCGACGTCAGCGATGCCGAGGCGCTGGAAATCGCCATCATCGAGAACGTGCAGCGTGCCGACCTTAACGCGATGGAAGAGGCGCGTGGCTATCACACGCTCGCTGCCGATCACGGCCACAGCGCCGACGAGATCGCAAAGCTGGTCGGCAAGAGCCGCAGCCATGTCGCCAACATGATGCGGCTGACCAAGCTGCCGGATGCGGTTCAGGCGATGGTGGTCGCCGGCGAATTGTCGGGGGGGCATGCACGCGCGCTGATCGGCGCAAACGATGCGGTCGGGTTGGCGCGGCGTGTCGTCGCCGAAGGCCTCAGCGTGCGCCAGACCGAGGCGCTGGCGCACGAGGCCGGCGTGCCGCAGCGCGCGCCCCGCGCTGCCCGCGCCGAGAAAGTCGTAAAGGATGCCGATACGGTGGCGCTGGAGCGGCGCATCAGCGATATCCTCGGCCTTAAAGTCAGCGTCGATCACCGCGCCGATGGCGGCGGCACGGTGACGGTACGCTACCGCGATCTCGAGCAGCTCGAAGAGATTTTGCGCCGTCTCGAGGCCGGGGCATAGAGCGTTTTCGAGCGAAGTGGAAACCGGTTCGCGTGAAGAAAACGCGATAAAATAAAATCCAAGAGCTTCGCTTCTAATAAAATCAGAAGCAAAGCTCTAAGTGGTTTATCCGCGCCGCCGCGCGTTCACCGCGATGGCCATCAACGCGCGGCGGGCGATGCTCGGTGCAAGCGCCGCCTGCCGGCGGACGTCGAGCGCGGCGGCGCCGAGCTGGCCGATGATCTCGGCCAGACGCACGCTGCCGGCGTTCCTTAAGCCCGCCGCCACCAGGTCCTTTCGCGAAAAATGCAGCCGCGGCATCGTGCGCTCGAGCGCCGTCTGCGGCGCCGTGCCGGTCTCGACCAAAAGCGCCGCGCGGTGCAGCGCCGCCGCCTGACGCAGCGCGGCGCTGACGATCAGGCCGGGATAGGTGCCAGCCGCGAGCGCCTTGTTGAACGCCGTCTCGACGTCGGCCGGCCGGCCGGCGAAGGCGGCATCGACGATCGGATCGAGCGCGAAGTCGGACGCGTCCGACACCGTGGCCAGTACGTCGTCGAGCGTCACCTCGCCCTTGCCGTGGGCATAGAGCGCGAGCTTGCGGATTTCGTTGCGCGAGGCCTGACGGTCGCCGCCGAGCAGCGCCATCAGCGTGGCCTGCGCGTCGCGCGAGATGCGCAGGTTTGCTTCCCGCATCTCCGTCTCGATGAGCTGGGCAAGATCGCGCGCGGTGTCGGGGAAGCAGGCGATGGCGACGGCCGTCCTTGCCTTCTCGCACACGCTGCGCAGACCGGCGTTGGGCCGCAGCGCGCCGGCCTCGATGACGACCAGGCAATCGCGCGGCGGGCTTTCGCACAGCACCTCGACCGCGCGCGCGAAGTGACGCGGGTCGCCACGCACGCGCACCGCGCGCCGGCCGCCGAACAGCGGCACCGTCATCGCCTCGTCGACGAGGCGCGCGCCGTCGCCCGACAGCTCCGCATCGTCAAGCCGCACCAGCGCGAACGGATCGGACGGATCGTCCACCGCGGCGGCGCACAGCGCATCGGCCCGTTCGCGGATCAGCCCGGTGTCGGATCCGTAGAGCAGCGCAATGGGCCGGTCGGGGTCGGGGCGCGCCAGATAGGCGTCGATGTCCCGGCCACGCAATGCCACCATGACGGCCGTCTAGATCACGTTGATTTTGGATCGAATCGATCCAAAATCGTGAACGTGATCGCCTCTAGTATTTTAGAGCAAGATGCGGGCGGAAAACCGCTACACACTTTTCGTCATCCCGCTCTAGGAGCCGGCGGTGAAATAGGCCGCAAGCCGCGTGGTGATGTTGTCGGCGATCTGCTTGGCGGCACGGTCCTCGGCGTCGCGCAGGCTGCGCACGCGGGCGAAGCGCTGTTCCTGTCCGGGGTTGTCGAACGAGACGCGGGCGAAGGTGCTGCCGCTCATCACGGCCTTGCCGGTGGCAATTTCGATAAGCCGGTAATTGGCATCGATGCCGTAGTTCTCGACGTCGGGCCGGGCGGTGCGCGGGTCCACCATCACCGAGGAGCGGGTGCTCCTGAGCTTGAGGTCGAGCCGGTGCGTCGGCGGCGCGCCGGTCGGCCCGCCATACATGGCGAACATCAGCGCGTTGCGGATCGAGACGCCGAGGCGCGCCTCGCGCGAGGCGTTCGGCACGCTGAGCGGCGGCACCTCGACGGTGGACAGCTTGTCGCGCAGGCTGGGCGAGCCGTCCGGCTTCTCGGCGTACATCGGCGTGAAGCAGCCGGCCAGCCCGCCGGCAAGAGCGACCACGGCCGCGAGCCGAAAGACAGCCCGCATATCAAGCCACGACATTGACGATCCTCTGCGGCACGACGATGATCTTGCGGTGCGGTTTCCCGCCGAGCGCGGACTTTACCGCATCGAGCGCCAGAACGGCAGCCTCAATTTCCGGGTTCGCCGCGTTGCGGGCCACGGTGACATCGGCCTTCTTTTTGCCGTTGATCTGGACCGGCAGCGTCACGGTGTCGGAGACCAGCAGCGCCTCCTCCACCTCCGGCCAGGGCGCCTGCGACACCAGGGTCCGGTGGCCGAGCACGGCCCAGCATTCCTCGGCGAGGTGCGGCATCATCGGCGCGATCAGCTTGACCAGGATGTCGAACGCCTCGCGCGCGGCGGCGGCGACCGCCGGGTCGGTTTCCAGTGGTTTCGTCGGGTCGTCCACCGTCTCGTGCAGCGTGCCGACGAACGCGTAAAGCTTTGCGATCGCGGTGTTGAAGCGCAGCCGTTCGATCCCGTTCGAGACGTCGGCCAGCGCCTGGTGCGCCGCGACCCGCAAGGCCCTGGCTCCGGCGTGGGCCGGATCGATTGCGGTGCCGGGCTCCGGCAGGAGCGGCGCGGCCGCGCTCACCAGCCGCCACACCCGCTGCACGAACCGCGAGGCGCCCTGCACGTTCTCCTCGCTCCAGATCACGTCGCGGTCGGGCGGCGAATCGGACAGCATGAACCAGCGCGCGGTGTCGGCGCCGTAGGTGGCGATGATGTCGTCGGGATCGACGGTGTTGCGCTTCGACTTCGACATCTTCTCGATCGAGCCGATCGTCACCTCCTCGCCGGTGGCGATCAGGGTGGCGCGGCGGCGCTCGCCATCGTTGTCGATGCGCACCTCGGCCGGCGCGGCATAGCTGCCGTCGGCCTTGCGGTAGGTCTCGTGCACCACCATGCCTTGCGTGAACAGTCCGGCGAACGGCTCATCGAGATCGAGATGGCCGGTCGCTTGCATCGCGCGGGTGAAGAAGCGGCTGTACAATAAGTGCAGGATCGCGTGCTCGATGCCGCCGATATACTGATCGACCGGCAGGAAGCGGTCGGCCACCTTCTGCGTGGTCGGCGTGGTCTCGTTCCACGGATCGGTGAAGCGCACGAAGTACCACGACGAATCCACAAAAGTGTCCATCGTGTCGGTCTCGCGCCGCCCCTTGCCGCCGCATCGCGGGCAGGTGACGTGCTTCCATGTCGGATGACGGTCGAGGGGGTTGCCGGGACGGTCGAAGGCGATGTCCTCGGGTAGTTGCACGGGCAGGTCCTCGACCGGCACCGGCACCACGCCGCACGTCTCGCAATGGATCACCGGGATCGGGCAGCCCCAGTAGCGCTGGCGCGAGATACCCCAGTCGCGCAGGCGGAAGTTGACCTGCCGCTCGGCGACGGGCTTGTCCGCTCCCTCCCCCTGCAAGGGGGAGGGTTGGGAAGGGGGTTCCGACTCGGCGCTGATCCCCACCCGGCCCGCTTCGCGCGCCGGCCTCCCCTTTTCAAGGGGAGGCAAGAAAGAATTTTCCAGCCGCTTCGCCACTTCTTCCTTCGCCTCGGCAATGGTCATGCCGTCGAGGAAGCGCGAGTTGATCATGCGGCCGTCGCCGTCGAAAGCGGTGTCGGTGATGACGAAGCTCGCCGGATCCTGCCCGTCCGGGCACACCACCGGCGTGTTGCCGAGGCCGTACTTGTTGACGAAGTCGAGGTCGCGCTGGTCGTGCGCCGGGCAGCCGAAGATGGCGCCGGTGCCGTAATCCATCAGCACGAAATTGGCGACATAGACCGGCAGCTTCCAATCGGGATCGAACGGATGCGCCGCCTTGATGCCGGTGTCGAACCCTTGCTTCTCGGCGGTCTCGATGGCTTCGCGCGCGGTGCCGGTGTGGCGGCATTCCTCGATGAAGGTTTTGAGCTTCGGGTTATCCTTCGCCGCCGCCTGCGCCAGCGGGTGGTCCGGCGACAGCGCGAGAAACTTTGCGCCGAACAGGGTGTCGGGCCGCGTGGTGAAAATCTTCACCTCGCTCTCGCCGTCCGGCGTCGTCGCGCTGTCGAGGGCGAAGCGGATCAACAGGCCCTCCGAGCGGCCGATCCAGTTGCGCTGCATGGTGCGCACCTTGTCCGGCCAGCGCTCCAGTTGATCGAGCGCCGCCAGCAGGTCGTCGGAGTATTTGCTGATCTTGAAGAACCACTGCGTCAGTTCGCGCTGCTCGACCAGCGCGCCGGAGCGCCAGCCGCGGCCATCAATCACCTGTTCGTTGGCGAGCACGGTCTGGTCGACCGGGTCCCAGTTGACCTTCGACTGCTTGCGCTCGACCAGCCCCGCCGTGAGGAAATCGAGGAACATGCGCTGCTGGTGCTTGTAATAGGAGGGATCGCAGGTCGCGATCTCGCGGCTCCAGTCGAGCGACAGCCCCATCGACTTGAGCTGCCCCTTCATGGTTTCGATGTTGGCGTAGGTCCAGCTTTGGGGGTGGACCTTGTTGGCCATCGCTGCGTTCTCGGCCGGCATGCCGAAGGCGTCCCAGCCCATCGGATGCAGCACCGCAAATCCCTTGGCGCGCTTGTAGCGCGCCACCACGTCCCCCATGGTGTAGTTGCGGACGTGGCCCATGTGGATGCGCCCGGACGGGTACGGGAACATCTCGAGGACGTAATATTTCGGCCGGGGGTCGTCGTTGCGGGTGGTGAAAATCGCTTCGTCGTCCCAGCGGCGCTGCCACCGGGGCTCGGCGTCGCGGGCGTTGTAACGTTCGTTGCTCATGGAGTTTTAGTCTGCCGGCCGGCCGCCCGGCGACGGCCGGGGCGGAAAACGAAATCGTCCGCTGGTTAGGCCACAAAAGCCCGTGCCGGGTCAATGTCTTGGCATCCTCCCGCGCGCCCTTCAAATTTGCCCGGTAATGGCGTAGAGCCAAAATTCCTGCAAATGCCGCCCGGTCCGGGATTGCCATGCCTGACGCGACATCCGCCGCCAACCTGAAAACCGTCGAGGATGAGATTGCCCGTGCCTGTCGCGATGCCGGCCGCGACCGCGCCGGGGTGACGCTGATCGCGGTGTCAAAGACCTTCGACGCGGCGGCGATCCGCCCGGTGATTGCCGCCGGCCAGCGGGTGTTTGGCGAAAACCGCGTGCAGGAAGCCAAAGCCAAGTGGCCGGAGCTGAAGGAAGCCGCCCCCGGCATCGAGTTGCATCTGATCGGCCCATTGCAGTCCAACAAGACGAAGGAGGCGGTGGCGCTGTTCGATGCCATCCATTCGGTGGACCGCCCGAGTCTGTGCGAGGCGCTGGCCAGGGAATTTGCGCGTACCGCCCGGCGGCCGCGGCTGTTCGTGCAGCTCAATACCGGCGAGGAGCCGCAGAAGGCCGGGATCGCCCCCGGCGAGGCCGATGCTTTCATCAGGGCCTGCCGCGACACCTACGGGCTGACGATTTCCGGGCTGATGTGCATCCCGCCGATCGATGAGGCGCCGGCGCCGCATTTCGCGCTGACGGCAAAAATCGCGGCGCGCAACGGCTTGGGCGAGTTGTCGATGGGCATGAGCGCCGACTTCGCCGAGGCCATCGCCTTCGGTGCCACCTATGTCCGGGTCGGCTCGGCGATCTTTGGTGGCCGAGAGCCTATTCGATAACAATCCTGGTCTGCGGCGAGAGCCGTGCCAGAAGCCGCAGCATCGCCGGCCGGGTCATGGCGATGCAGCCGGCGGTCGGGCCGAAATTCTCCCGGGCGAGGTGCAGAAACACCGCGCTGCCGCGCCCTTTGATGCGCGGCCGTGTGTTGTGGTCGATCTCGACGATGTAATCGTAGAGATGGTCCTCGCGCGCGAGCCGGTCGCCGGGCGCATCGCCGGCGAGCCGGATCGGCCGGTTGTAGCGACGGTCGCGCGGTTCCTCGCACCAGCCGTCGTCGGGCCGGATCGGCCGCACCGCGAGGGCGGTGTGTGGCCGTGGATGGCGGTCCTTGCGCCACCACAACTGCAGCGGATGGAACACCCCGCGCGGGGTCGCGCCGTCGCCTTCGCGTTTGTCGGCGCGAATGCCCCCGCGCCCCAGCGCCACCGGGACGGCGCGGCCCTCCACCAACAGCCAGCCGTGCGAGCGCTCACCGGGGCGACCACGGACATGGACCTCGCGCAGTGAACGGACGCCTTCGCGCTGCGGGCAAGTCATTGAAAACGGGTTATTTCTCATCGTCATCCGGACCGGCGCGAAGGCGTGCTGCTTGCACTTTCCGCGCGACATGCTCTATTTCGCCGCAGGATCGACGCCACGGGCGGTAGGAACGGCGATTCGCGCCACTATATTGGCCGTGCACGCCAACGGACACGAAGGGTTGCGCGACGGCGCGCCCGGCGGGCTGCAACGGCTCGCGGTCCGGCCGCCGAAGGATGGACGATAATGGCCAACGCCCGCAAGATTCTGATCGTGGACGACGACACCGACCTGCGCGAGACGCTGGTCGAGCAGTTCGCGCTGCACGAGGAGTTCGAGGCGCTTTCAGCCGACACCGGGGCCAAGGGGATCGCCGCCGCCAAGAGCGAATCGCCCGATCTGGTGCTGATGGATGTTGGGCTGCCGGATACCGACGGGCGCGAGGTGGTGCGCGGCCTGCGCAAGGGCGGCTTCACCGCGCCGATCATCATGCTGACCGGCCACGACACCGATTCCGACACCATCCTGGGGCTGGAATCCGGCGCGAACGACTATGTGGCCAAGCCGTTCCGTTTCGCAGTGCTGCTGGCGCGCATCCGCGCCCAGTTGCGCCAGCACGAGACCAGCGAGGATGCGGTGTTCTCGGTCGGGCCCTACAGCTTCCGGCCCGGCGCCAAGATGATGGTGGACGGTAACAGCAAAAAGATTCGCCTGACCGAGAAGGAGACCGCGATCCTGCGCTTTCTCTACCGCGCCGGCCAGCAGCCGGTGTCGCGCGAGACGCTGCTGCAGGAGGTGTGGGGCTACAATTCCGGCGTCACCACCCATACGCTCGAAACCCATATCTACCGGCTGCGCCAGAAGATCGAGCGCGATGCCGCCAATCCCGAAATCCTGATGACCGAATCAGGCGGCTACAAGCTCGTGCCATGACGGTGCCGTCCGGCTGTCGGATCGGAGATGCGATGAGGCAGGCCGCGCGCGGAGCGGGCGCGAGGCCGCATGTCGATTGAAGACGATATCGGGCTGTTGGCGCAGGTGCCGACCTTCCGGGTGCTCGGCGGCGAGGCGTTGCGCATGCTGGCGATCGGCGCGGAGCTGCGCACGTTTGCTGCCGGCGACGTGCTGTTCCAGGCGGGGGAAGCGGCCGATGCCGGTTACGTGGTGCGGAGCGGGTCGTTCCGCATCACCTCGGGCCGCCATGAAACAATTGCCGGGCCGGGGGCGCTGATCGGCGAGTTGGCGCTGGTGGTCGGCACGCCACGGCCGGCAGCGGCGGTGGCGCTCGATCGGGCCGAGGTGTTGCGCATCGCCCGCAGCCTGTTCCAGCGCGTCCTGGAGAGCGACCCCGAGGCGGCGCGGCGGCTGCGCGACGAATTCATGGTCCGCTCGAGCCAGGCGATCAGCGACCTGACGCTGGTCGGCGGGCGATTGCTATAAACTGCTATAAATCGAGGCTGGTGGTGACGGGAACGTGGTCGGAGGGCCGCTCCCAGCCGCGGGCGGCCTGCGTGATGCGGAAGTCGCTGACGCGCGCCGACAGCGACGGCGAAACCCAGATATGGTCGAGCCTGCGGCCACGATTGGCGGCGGCCCAGTCGGCGGCGCGGTAGCTCCACCAGGTGTAGACTTTCTCCGACAGCGGAATACGCTCGCGCGCCACGTCGCGCCAGCCGCCGATGGCCTGCACGTCGAGCAGCTTCTCGCACTCGATCGGCGTATGCGACACAACCTTGAGCATTTGCCGGTGCGACCAGACGTCGTGCTCGTGCGGGGCGACGTTGAGGTCGCCGACCAGCATGTGATGCGCCCCGTTCTGCGGGTGCAGCGCCGCGCACGCCTTCATCTCGTCGAGGAAGGCGAGCTTGTGGGCGAATTTTGGATTGAACGCCGGGTCGGGCACGTCGCCGCCGGCGGGCACGTAGAAGTTATGCAGCACCAGCGGCGCTTTAAGGCCGGCGCCGGCGCCGAACTCGACCGAGACGTGCCGCGAATCGACCTTGTCGCAGAAGGTGCGGATGCCGGTCGTCTCGAACGGCACGCGCGAGATGATGGCGACGCCGTGGTAGCCCTTCTGCCCGTTGAGCGCGACGTGCTCGTAGCCGAGACGCTTGAAGCGCTTGAGCGGAAAGGCGTCGTCCGGGCACTTGGTTTCCTGCAGGCACAACACGTCCGGCCGCGCTGCCTTGAGAAAGCGCGCGACGAGATCGATCCGCAGCCGGACCGAGTTGATGTTCCATGTCGTGAAGGTCAAGCGCATGGCGAGGGCTACCGTTGACCGTGGCCCTACACTGTTTGCCGGACAAAGAGAATGCGGCCGGCGCGGGTTATCCACGCGCGGGGCGACAGGCGGCGCCTATTGCAGCGGCACCGCGTAGTTGGTGTAGTCGATCTTGAAGATCGCCGGGTCGAGCTTGTGCGAGGTATCGACGTTGTAGACCGCGACCGTGGTGTCATAACCCTGCTGGTCGGTCACGGTCCATTGCTTGAGCTGGTTGTCCTTGGCGTCCAGCATCAGCATCAGGCGGCTGGTGCCGGCCAGCGCATGCTTTTCCTCGATGGTGACGGAGACATAAAGGTCGTCGGCCGAGACGCTGACGACATTGGTATCGCGCAACAGATCGATGTTGTTGGACAACAGGAAGCGCAGCGGCGTCTGCGACAGCGGGTAGACGTCCTGCGTGGCGAGCTTCCGGTCGCGCACCACCACCGAGGTGCCATCGGCGATGATGGCGATCGGCGTCGGGTCGTCGTACTCGAAGCGGATCTTGCCGGGCTTCTGCATGTAGAAGTCGCCGGTGGTGCGGCGGCCGTCCGGGCCGACCTGCACGAAGTTGCCCATCATGGTCTGCACCGCCGACAGGTATTTGCCGACGCGGGCGATCAGCGCGCGCTGGTTGGCGTCGAAGCTCGCGAACAGGTTGGACGGCTGACGCTTGCGCGGATCGGGAATGACCGGGGTCGGCACCGCCTGCTGGCCGGCGGCGACCGGCGGCGGGGCGAGCGAGCGCGGCGGAGGCGCGGCGGCGGCCGGCGACATCGCGGCGGCAGCCACCGTGACAAGCACCATTGCGCCGGCCGTGGCTTGGGTGAGGGCGCCGCTCCGGCGGCGCAGCACGTCGAGAAGTTCCGTCAATGCGTCGTTCCGCCCATGCCGGTGACCATGCCAGCGACCAGTGATGCAGCCGGGCGTTAGCCCGGCGCTGTGGCGATTTCGCGGCCCGCACCGTGCTCTGTGCCGCATCAGAAACCGTCCTCGTCCTCGGGCAGCAGGATCTCGCGCTTGCCGGCATGATTGGCCGGCCCGACGATGCCCTCCTGTTCCATGCGTTCCATCAGCGAGGCGGCGCGGTTATAGCCGATCTGCAGCCGGCGCTGGATGTAGCTGGTCGAGGCCTTGCGGTCGCGTTTGACGATGGCCACGGCCTGCGAGAACAGGTCGCCGCCGCCGTCGGCGCCCATGCCGGTCGCGTCGAACACCGCGCCGTCCTCGTCGGTCTCGTCCTCGGCGGTGACGGCCTCAAGATAATCGGGCGAGCCTTGCGTCTTGAGATGGCGCACCACCTTCTCGACCTCCTCGTCGGAGACGAACGGGCCGTGCACGCGCGAGATGCGGCCGCCGCCGGCCATGTAGAGCATGTCGCCCTGGCCGAGCAGTTGCTCGGCGCCCATCTCGCCGAGGATGGTGCGGCTGTCGATCTTCGAGGTCACCTGGAAAGAGATGCGGGTCGGGAAGTTGGCCTTGATGGTGCCGGTGATGACGTCCACCGACGGCCGCTGGGTGGCGAGGATGACATGGAGACCGGCGGCGCGCGCCATCTGTGCCAGCCGCTGCACCGCGCCCTCGATGTCCTTGCCGGCGACCATCATCAGGTCGGCCATCTCGTCCACGATAATGACGATGTAGGGCAGCGGCTCGAAGGGCAGCTTTTCCTCTTCGTAGATCGCCTTGCCGGTTTCCTTGTCGAAGCCGGTATGCACGGTGCGCGTCAGTTCCTCGCCGCGCGCGATGGCCTCGCGCACGCGGGCATTGTAGCCGTCGATGTTGCGCACGCCGAGCTTGGACATCTTCTTGTAGCGATCCTCCATCTCGCGCACCGCCCATTTCAGCGCCACCACCGCTTTCTTGGGATCGGTGACGACCGGCGTCAGCAGATGCGGGATGCCGTCATAGACGGAGAGCTCGAGCATTTTCGGATCGACCATGATCAGTCGGCACTGGTCGGGGGTCAGCCGGTAGAGCAGGCTCAGGATCATGGTGTTGATGGCCACCGACTTGCCCGAGCCGGTGGTGCCGGCGATCAGCAAATGCGGCATGCGGGCGAGATCGACGATGATCGCGTCGCCGCCGATGTTCTTGCCGAGGCAGAGCGGCAGTTTCGCGGTGCTGCTGTCGAGATCCTTCGAGACCAGAAGCTCACGCAAAAAGACTTTTTCGCGGGTTTCGTTCGGCAGCTCGATGCCGATGGCGTTGCGGCCGGGGACGACGGCGACGCGCGCCGACAGTGCGCTCATCGAGCGGGCGATGTCGTCGGCCAGACCGATGACGCGCGACGACTTGATGCCGGGGGCCGGCTCCAGTTCGTACAGGGTGACCACCGGGCCGGGATTGGCCTTGATGATCTCGCCGCGCACGCCAAAATCCTGCAGCACCCCTTCGAGCTGGCGGGAATTGTCCTCCAGCTCGCCCTTGCTGATCTGGGTACGATCGCTGGCGCGCGGCAGGCTGAGCACGCCGATCGGCGGCAACTCAAACGCATCATTCGCCCTGCGCGCGGGGGCGCGAGAGGCGCGTGCGAGGCTGCGGCGGCGCGGCGCGGGAGCCTCGTCCTCGTCGTCCTCTTCCTCCCCGTCCTCGTCGTCGTCGCTGTCGTTCTCGTCCTCATCAGTGAAATCGTCGTCGGCGTGCGGGGCAAGCGGCGGGGCGCCGGCGCCGAGGTTCGGCTCGTGGCGTTCGAACGGCAGGCCGCGTGATGGCTCGCGGCTTGCCACCAGCCAGGCGTAGGACAGCTTGATGAGCCGCCACAGCCGCGCCTTCAGGCTCATCAGAGCGTGGAACAGGAAGCCGAGCGACACCGCGCCGCGGTCGTCATCGTCTAGGGTGACGTCATCGACGATGTCGTCGAGCGTCTCAGGCTCGCGCTGCCGCGCGCCAAGCCCGCCGGCGAAAGCCAGCGTCGCCAGCATGACCGCAAACAGGAATGCGCCGAAGAGGATATGATAAATCACGCCCGGCGCGCCGAAAGCGATGGCCGGCGCCCGCACCAGCGCGTCGCCGATGACGCCGCCGAGGCCGGTCGGCAGCGGCCAGGCGGCATTGCGCGGAAAGCAGCTCGCAAAACCCGCGGCCGCCACCGTGCACAGCACCCAGCAGCCGATGCGCAGCGCCTCGCGGTCGAACGGGCGGTGCATCAGCATGCGCCAGCCCCAGATCGCCACCGGCAGCACCAGCATGATCGAGCCGAGCCCGAGAATCTGCATCAGGAGGTCGGCGCCGATCGCGCCGGGATAGCCGATGACATTGCGGATCGGCCCAGAGGTGGCGTGGCTGAAGCTCGGGTCGGCGACCGACCAGGTGGCGAGCGCGGCGACGGTCAGCGCGGCAATCGCCAGCAGGCCGAGGCCGGCGAGTTCGCGCAGCCGCCGCCCGAGCATGCCACGCATCGGCTCCGGCAATTGCCCGACGAGAGGAATGACACGTTCGATCGCTGCCATACTCATGACATCCGGCTAGCCCTGTGAGTCCAGTATGCGCACCATGCGCCGCAACGCTTCCGCGGTGGCGTCGACGGGTGGCACCATGGCGACGCGGATGAAGCCGGCGCCGGGGTTGCTGCCGTCCGGCATGCGACGGGCGAGATAGCTGCCCGGCACGACGCGCACCCCGCCGTCGCGAAAGAGTTTGAGTGCCGCCGCCTCGTCGCCGCCTTGCGCCGATACGTCGAGCCACAGGCAGAACCCGCCGGCCGGCCGCGCGTAGCCGAACCGGCGCCCAAGAATATCGTCGGCGAGATCGAATTTTTGCCGGTACAGGTCGCGGCTCGCCTCGACATGCGTCTCGTCGCCATAGGCGGCGACGGCGACGTGCTGCAACGGCACCGGCACCTGAGGTGCAGCGACGTTGCGCAGGTCGTGGAAGGTGGCAATGAAGCGGCGGTCGCCGGCGACGAAGCCGACGCGCAGGCCGGGCAGGTTGGAGCGCTTCGACAGCGACTGGAACGCGACGACGTTTTGAAAGTCGGGACCGGCGCATTCGAGCATGCTGCCGGGCGCCTCGCGAGTGTAGATTTCGGAATAGCACTCGTCGCTCAGCACGATGAAGTTGTAGCGGCGCGCCAGCTCGGCAAGGCGCGCGAAGTAATCGCGCGAGGCGACCGCCCCTTGCGGGTTGGCAGGCGAGGCGAGGTAAAAGGCGGCGGCCTGTGTCAGCGTCGCCTCGTCGAGCGCATCGAGATCGGGCAGGAAGCCGCTTGCGCGCAGCGTCGGCAGATAGACCGGGCGGCAGCCGCTGGCGCGGATGCCGGCGGCATAGGCCGGATAGAACGGATTGGGTAAAAGGATCGTGGCGTCCTGCTTGCCGATGAAACCGGCGGCCGCACTGGCTGCGAAGAACAGTCCGTCGCGGCTGCCGTTGAGCACCAGCACCTCGGTCTCGGGATCGGGCGCGCGCGGCAGCGCGAAGCGGCGCGTGAGCCAGGCGCTGGCGGCTTCGCGAAACGGCAAAATGCCGCGCGCCAGCGGATAGCGGCGGAAGTCGGCGACATGGGCGGCCAGCACCTCGCCGACGAAGGCGGGCGGGGCGTGCTGCGGCTCGCCGACCGACAGGTTGATCAGCGGCAGGGCGGGCTCGTGGCCGCGCAACAGATCGGTCAGCCGCGCGAACGGCGAGCGCTCGCTGTCGGGATCGGCCGCAGGGCCGGTGCCGGGCGCAGGTCGGGAAAGCGGGGCGAGGGTCATCGGGCGCCAGCACATTGCCCGCGGGCCGCGTGCCGCACGGGCGGCAGTGCAGGGCCAAGCGGAAAGGGTCGGAGTCCAACATAGATGCGGCGAGGTTAAGACACGATTAACCATCGGCGGCGGGCCGCACCGCGACGACGAATACAGAAAGGCCCCGGCATGAGCCGGGGCCTTGCCGGATGAGCGGACCGGGAGGAGGTGGTCCGCGCCGGACGCTGTCACATATTGTAGGCGCGCTCGGTGTGCTCGGCGAGATCGAGCCCCTCGCGCTCGGTCTCCTTGCTCACGCGCAGACCGATCACCACGTCCACCACCTTGTAGAGAATGGCCGAGATGACGCCGCACCAGGCGACCGCGACGGCGACGGCAACGACCTGCTTCCAGACCTGGGTCGCCATGTCGTAGCCCTCGACGCCGACGCCGCCCAGCGACGGGCTGACCAGGATGCCGGTGCCGATCGAGCCGACGATGCCGGCCACGGCGTGAATGCCGAACACGTCGAGCGAGTCGTCGTAGCGCAGCGCGTTCTTCACGGTGGTGCAGAAGAACAACGACACCGCGCCGCCGATGGCGCCGAGTACGATGGCTCCCATCGGGCCGATCAGCCCGGCGGCCGGCGTCACCGCGACGAGACCAGCGATCGCGCCGGAGATCAACCCGAGCAGCGACGGCGCGCCCTTCGTCGCCCACTCGATCAGCATCCAGGCGAGGCCGGCGGCTGCGGTTGCGACGAAGGTGTTGATCATCGCCAGCGCCGCGGTGCCGTTGGCCTGCAACGCGGAGCCTGCATTGAAGCCGAACCAGCCGACCCACAGCAACGCGCCGCCGACCATGGTGAGCGGCAGCGAGTGCGGCGCCAGGAGATCGCGGCCGTAGCCGATGCGCTTGCCGAGCATCAAGGCGCCGACCAGCGCGGCGATGCCGGAGTTGATGTGCACCACGGTGCCGCCGGCGAAGTCGAGCGCGCCGAGCTTCAACAGGTAGCCGTTCTCCGACCACACCATGTGCGCGAGCGGAAAATAAACGAAGGTGACCCACAGCACGGCGAAGGCCAGCAGCGCGGCAAAGCGCATGCGCTCGGCGATGCCGCCGACGATCAGCGCCGTCGTGATGCAGGCGAACGTCATCTGGAAGCTGAGAAAGACATATTCGGGAATGCTGCCGGACAAGGTATCCGGCGCGATGCCGGCCAGGAACGCCTTGGAGAAATCGCCGATCAGGCCGCTGTCGCCGGTGAAGGCGAGGCTGTAGCCGTAGATCACCCAGATGATCGACACCATGCAGGCGATCGCCGTGACCTGCGTCAGCACCGACAGCAGGTTCTTGGCGCGCACCAGCCCACCGTAGAACAGCGCGAGCCCCGGCACGATCATCAGCAGCACCAGCACCGTTGCGGTGATCATCCATGCGGTGTCGCCGCGATCGAGAGTGGACTGGGCGAACGCCGGCGTCGTGGTGAGAGCGGCCGCGACGGCGGCAAGCGCCACGCGGGGAAGCGGAAACGTCATTGCAAGTCTCCTGATCGGGGAAAAAGCGAAACGGGGCGGGCGCCCGCGGGGCACCACGGAAACGTCAGAGGGCCGCGGCATCGACCTCTCCGGTGCGGATGCGCATGGCGTGTTCGAGATCGCTGACGAAAATTTTTCCATCGCCGATCTGGCCGGTGCGTGCCGCGGTGACGATGGCGGCGACGGTGCGCTCGACTTGCGTGGCGGGGATGGCGATTTCGATCTTGATCTTGGGCACGAAGGTCACGGCATATTCGGCGCCGCGATAGATTTCGGTATGGCCCTTCTGGCGGCCGTAGCCTTTCACCTCCGTCACCGTGAGCCCGTGGACACCGAGCGCGGTCAGCGCATCGCGCACCTCCTCGAGCTTGAATGGCTTGATGATGGCCGTCACGATCTTCATGGACATCGACCCCTTGCATTGGCCCCGTCAGGACGACCGGGCGGAGAGCGACCGGCCGCGTTTCGGCGGCGGTCGCCTGACAGCAGGAATCAAATGTCGTGCCACGCCGAAGAACGGCGCAACGCATTGATATAACGATATATTTTTTGGAAGTGCAGGACAGTGGCCAGATTGCGGCCAACCGCTGCTCAAAAAACGGCCGCTGCTGCCTAACTGTGCAGCAGTGGAACTCGCCAGGATTTTGCGAGGATCACGCCTCCCCGGCCGGCTTTTCGCGACGCTCGCGCAGCGACCCCTCCTGCGCCACCGAGGCAACCAGCGTGCCGTCCGGCTTGAAGATCAGGCCGCGGGTCAGGCCGCGGCCGTTCTGGGCGCTCGGGCTGTCCTGGCTGTACAGCAGCCATTCGTCGGCGTGGAACGGGCGGTGGAACCACATCGCGTGATCGAGGCTCGCCGGCAGCATGGTCTTTTCGAACAAAGTGCGGCCGTAGCGCGCCATCGCCGCATCGAGCAGCGAGAAGTCGGAGGCATAGGCCAGCGCGCACATGTGCAACGCCGGATCGTCGGGCAGCTTGGCGGCGGTGCGGATCCAGATGTTGATGCGGCCGTCCTCGATCTTCTTGCCGAAATAGCGCTGGTATTCGACGGGGCGCAGCTCGATCGGGCGGTCGGATTCGTAGTAGCGGCGGATGAATTCCGGCATCTGGCTGAGGATCGGCTGCCGGGCCAGCTCCTCGGCGGTGAGCTTGTCCGGCGGCGGCACGTCGGGCATGCGGTCCTGATGGTTGAATGCGGTCGCTTCCTCGACGTGGAACGACACCATCATCGAGAAGATGGCGTGGCCGTGCTGGATCGCGGTGACGCGGCGGGTTGCATAGCTCTTGCCGTCGCGCAGACGGTCCACCTCGTAGATGATCGGAATCTGCGGATCGCCGGGCAGCAGGAAGTAGCAGTGCAGCGAATGCGGCATGCGGCCCTCGACGGTGCGGCAGGCCGCCACCAGCGCCTGCCCGATCACCTGCCCGCCGAACACGCGCTGCCAGCTCGTCTGCGGGCTGACGCCGCGGAACATGTTCACCTCCAGCGGCTCGATGTCGAGGATGGCGAGGAGATCAATCAGGCTTTTGGACATTGGAATTCTCGTGTGGCGGCGGGCGGCAGCGGCGTTGAGCCGAGGCGGGGTGGTTTCGGATCGCTGCCGATTGCTGCTACACAATGATGCTACGCAGGGGCCGCAAGCCGCAGGCGGTGACTATATATCTATCTCGCGCAGGGCGTGCGCTGGCAAGAGCAAGGACGGCAGCCGATGTCCGACAGACACGACAGCATCGTCATCGCGGGCGGGGCGTTCGCCGGGCTGGCGCTGGCGCTGGCGCTGCGGCAGGGGCTGGGGCCGGGGGCTCAGGTGGTGGTCGCCGACCCCGCGCTCGAGCGCACCGGCTACGATCCGCGTGCCTCGGCGATCGTCGCCGCATGCCGGCGGCTGTTCCAGGCGCTTGGCGTGTGGGACGAGGTGGCGGCCGAAACGCAGCCGATCCTCGACATGGTGGTGACCGACAGCCGGCTGGAGGACGTGACGCGGCCGTCGTTCCTGACCTTCGCCGGCGAGGTCGAGCCCGGCGAGCCGTTCGCCCACATGATCGAGAACCACCGCCTGATCGCGGCGCTGACCGCGCACGCCAAAGCCGAGGGCGTCGATCTGCGCGCTCGCGCCGTCACCGGTTATGAGGTGCGCGCCGGCGGCATCGACGTCACCTTCGACGACGGCAGCCGCTGTGCCGCGAGCCTGCTGGTTGCCGCCGACGGTGCGCGCTCGCGGCTGCGCCGGCAGGCCGGCATCGCCACCCATGGCTGGGACTACGACCAGTCGGCGATCGTCTTCAACGTCGCTCACGAGCGCGACCACGACGGCCGCGCGGTCGAGCATTTCTTTCCGGCCGGGCCGTTCGCCATCCTGCCGCTGACGGGCCGGCGCTCGTCGCTGGTGTGGACCGAGCGCCGCAGCGAGGCGGCGCGGCTGATCGCACTGCCGGAGGACGAGTTTCAGCGCGAACTGGAAAGCCGGTTCGGGTTCGAGCTTGGCGAGGTGCGCCCGCTCGACAAGCCGCGCGCCTTCCCGCTCGGCTACTTCATGGCGCGCGCGTTCGTGGCCGAGCGGCTGGCGCTGGTCGGCGACGCCGCGCACGTCATCCACCCGATTGCAGGGCAGGGCCTCAATCTCGGGCTGAAGGATGTCGCGGCGCTGGCCGAAGTGGTGGTCGATGCGGCGCGGCTCGGCATCGACATCGGGCAGGCCGACGTGCTGGAGCGCTACCAGCGCTGGCGGCGTTTTGACACCATGGCGATGGGAGTGGCGACCAACTCGCTCAACATGCTGTTCTCCAACCGCTCGAACGTGCTGCGCGGACTGCGCGACATCGGGCTCGGGCTGGTCGATCGTCTGCCGCCGTTGAAGAGCGCGTTCATCCGGCAGGCAGCGGGCTTGTCCGGCGAGGTGCCGCGACTGTTGCGCGGCGAGGCGCTGTAGGGACGATTGAGGCGCTTTTACCTCTCCCCTGAGGGGAGAGGGGGCTGTCCTGCATTCGCGGCGTTTCAACCTGAATGAACCACGCGTGTCCCGGACGCGGGTAGCAGCGCGGGCGTTGCACCGCAGAGCCGGGACCGTTGCGGGAGTTGTCCCTCGTCACGATCCCGGATCGGCGGCGCGGCACTTCGCGCCGCGTCGCGTCCGGGATACGAAGAACCCGATATATTGCACCCTCCCCTGCTACAGCGCTTTTGCTTTTGATGGAATCACGAGCGTCATGCCCGGACTTGATCCGGGCATCCATCTTCTTGAACAAAGGATGGATTGCCGGGTCATAAGGGCGTTCACGCCCGTCTTCGACGGGCTATGCCCGGCAATGACGCCTCAAACTGCTTCCGTCAAAATATGAAACGCCGGAGCGGGAGGGATTAAGGGGTGGCTCTACCCGATCGGGCGCGCTTCTTCCGGCAGCATGATCGGGATGCCGTCGCGGATCGGATAGGCCAGCCGCGCCGCGCGCGAGATCAGTTCCTGCCGCTCGGCATCGTATTCGAGCCGGCTCCTGGTGAGCGGGCACACCAGCAGTTCGAGCAGTTTTGGATCGACGCCGCTGTCGGCCGGATCGGGGGTCATGAGGGTCTCCGGGATCGTGCTCTATCAGCCAGGATACTGAATCGGCACCAAAGAATTATTTCATTTGAGCATGATCTTGTCCGAAAACCGGTTCCCACTTTTCGGGATCATGCTCTATTGCAGCGGCGGATCGCCGCTGGTTTTCTTTTTCGCCAGATCCATCTGCGTCACCGCAATCAGGATCTCGGCACGGGTCTTGAGGTCTTTGGCTTCCAAGAGCGCCTGCTTCTCGGCAACGCCGTAAGGCGACATCATCGCCAATGCGTTGACCAGCGCCTCGGTCGGCGCGCTCTCGATGCCCTCCCAGTCCGCCTTGAGGCGGTTGGCCTTGAGAAACTCGCTCAGCACCTTGAGCAGCGTCTTGCGATCGACGTCGTCCTCGCCCTTGCGGGCGACGAAATCGTCGACGAAGGCGAAGAAATCGACTCGGGCCTGGCGATACGGCGTCAGCACCGTCAATTCCTCGACCACCCGGAAGCGGGAAATGCCGGTGAGTTCGAGGATGTAGCGGCCGTCGCCCGATTCGGCGAACTGGGTCATGCGCCCGGCGCAGCCGACCTGGAACAGCGCCGGCTGCGCTTCGCTCCGGCTGTGTGCCGCATCCGGCTGGATCATGCCGATCAGGCGATGGCCGTCGCGCAGCGCGTCGTCCACCATCGCGAGGTAGCGCGGCTCAAAGATGTTGAGCGGCATCTGCCCGCGCGGCAGCAGCAGCGCGCCCGGCAGCGGAAACACCGGAATGACTTCCGGCAATTCCGCAGGGCCCCGATATTCGACGTTGATCGGCATCCCTGGCCTTTCGTGGCTCGCGGAGTGCGCGGCGTCAGGAGAACAGTACCGACGACAGTCGCCGGCGGCCTTCGACGGTCGCCTCGTCGGTCGGTCCCCACGCCTCGAAAAACTGCAGAAGCTGCTTGCGGGCCCCGTCGTCGTTCCAGCCGCGCGCGCGCCTCACGATCTCGACGAGATGGGAGGCGGCCTCAGTGCGCCGGCCCGCGGCGTTGAGCGCAAGGGCAAGATCGAAGCGCGCCTGATGGTCGGCCGGATCGGCCGCCACCTTCTGCTCCAGTTCGGTGATCGGCCCCAGCGACTTGGCCTGTTCGGCAAGATCGAGGATCGCCTGCACGGCCTTGACGGCGGCGTCCTCGCGCTTGTCGTCGGCGACCTTCGCCAGCGTCTCCTTGGCGCGGTCGAGCGCGCCGGCCTCGGCCTGCAGCCGCGCCAGCCCGGCCAGCGCCGCGACGTTGGCTGCGTCCTGCGCCAGCACCTCGCTGTAGATCGCGGCCGCCGCCTGCGGATCGCCGGCCTCGACGGCCGCCTCGGCGTCCTGCAACGCCTCCTCGATGCTGCCCTCCGGCGCCGGCATGTTCCTGGTCAGCCGGGCGATGAAGGCGTTGACCTGGGCTTCGGGCTGCGCGCCCATGAAACCGTCGGCCGGCTGGCCGTTGACGAAGGCGATCACCGCCGGGATCGACTGGATGCCCATCTGGCTCGGGATCGTCGGATGCTCGTCGATGTTCATCTTGGCGAGCTTGACGCGGCCGCCGGCCGCCTTCACCGCCTTCTCCAGGACCGGCGTCAGCTGCTTGCACGGCCCGCACCACGGCGCCCAGAAATCGATCAGCACCGGCTGGCGGCGCGATTCCTCGATGACGTCCTGAACGAAGGTCTGGGTGGTCACGTCCTTGATCAGGTCGGGCGTGGCCGTCGGTTCGTCGCCGTGTTCGATAATCGTCACGTCGTCCTCGTCTGCAAACGCGTCGGTTGCCGGGATACCCGGCGTCATGCGCCGACAAGATGGCGGTTCCAAGCCCTGATTTCAATCCGCCGGCCACGCGTATCGGCCAGCCCGCCGGCGGCCGGGAACCCGAGACCGTTGCATCGGGTTGCGTTTCAAGCCATAGAAGCCGGCCGTTCGGCCTGCCCGATGCCTGCATCCGTTGCCGCCATGCTCGACAGACTGCGACAGTTCATTGCCGATATCGCCGCGCCCGCCGAGGAGCGCATGTTCGACGACGGCGACTACCGCCTCGCCGCCGCGGCGCTGCTGATCCATGTCATCTCGCTCGACGGCCGTCCCTCGCCGGTCGAGATCGGCAAGCTGAAGTCGCTGTTGGCGCTGCGCTTTGAACTGGACGAGGCGAGCGCCGACAGACTGGTCGCGGAGGCGACGCTGGCCGAGGGCGGCGCGATCGATCTCTATCAGTTCACCCGCGTCATCATGCGCACGGTGAACGAGGAGGGGCGGCTGCGCATCGTCGAGATGATGTGGGAATTGGTTTATGCCGACGATCGCGTCACCGAGTTCGAGGAGAACGTGGTGTGGCGGGCGGCCGACCTGCTCGGCATTTCCGGCCGCGATCGCGTCAACCTGCGCCGCCGCGTCTCGCGCGGCCGACTTGCGCCGGACGACACCGAGTAACTACGCCAGTGGGCGCGTCTGATCGGCGGGCGGCGCGGCGGGACGGGGTGGGGCAACGTGCGGTGAGCGGACGGATTGCGCTGATAACCGGGGCCTCGTCGGGGATCGGGGCGGAGCTTGCCCGCGAGTTCGCCACCCATGGCCACCGCGTGGCGCTGACGGCGCGGCGGATCGCCGCGCTCGACGCACTGGCCGCAGAGCTGGCCGCGGCCGGCGCCGGGCCGCCGATCGTCATCCCTTGCGACCTGTCGCTGCCCGGCGGCAGCGAGGTCATCGCCGCGGCGCTGGCAGCCGAGGGCGTCGAGGTCGAGTATCTCGTCAACAACGCCGGTTATGGCCTGTTCGGCCGCGCCATTGCGCTCGACCGCGCCGAACAGCTCGGCATCATCGATGTCAACATCCGTGCGCTGACCGACCTGACGTTGCGGTTTGCCGGCGAGATCGTGCGCCATCGCGGCGGCATCCTCAATGTCGGCTCGGTCGCCGGCTTTCTGCCGGGGCCGGGCATGGCAATCTATTACGCCAGCAAGGCCTATGTGGTGTCGTTCTCGGAGGCGCTGCATTACGAACTGGGCGACGCCGGCGTGCGCGTCAGCGCGCTGTGTCCGGGGCCGGTGCCGTCCGGCTTTCAGGCGCGCGCCGGATTTTCGCCGGGCTTCGACAGCGCGGTGCTCAAGGTGTCGGCGCGCGATGCGGCGCGGGCCGGCTATCGCGGCCTGATGGCCAACAAGCGCGTGGTGCTGCCGGGATGGGGCGTGCGCATGATCCCCTCGCTGTTGCGCTTCGTGCCGCGCTGGGTGGTGCTGGCGGCGGCCGGACGCCTGCAGACGCGGCGGTAGACCGGACAGCGCCGCCGCTATTGAGCCTCCCGTCATTGAACTTTCCGCGAGCGGGCCTGCGGCGCCATAGTTCGGTCGATGGCCGATGACATAAGACCCGTGCGATTCCAACCGACTGCGCTATATTGATCGACGTCATGGGGCAGAATCACGCGTCTCATCTGCATGCGGGGGCACACGGCGATCTACGGCCGCCGGCGGATGCGCGCCCCGTGCTGATCGTGCTGCATCAGGAAACCTCGACGCCAGGCCGGGTCGGCAACGCGCTGCGCGCGCTCGGCTATACGCTCGACGTCCGCAAACCGCGGTTCGGCGAGCCCCTGCCCGAGACGCTCGACGGCCACGCCGGCGCCATCGTGTTCGGCGGCCCGATGAGCGCCAACGATCCCGACGACTTCATCCGCCGCGAGATCGACTGGCTCGCCGTGCCGCTCAAGGAACAGCGGCCGTTCATCGGCATCTGCCTCGGCGCGCAGATGCTCGCGAGCCACCTCGGCGCGCGCGTCGCGCCCGACCCGCAGGGGCGCGCCAAGATCGGCTACTATCCGATCCGGCCGACGCCGGTCGGCGAGACCGTCTGCGCCGGCTGGCCGACGCAAGCCTATCACTGGCACCGCGAGGGGTTCGATCTTCCGGCCGGCTGCGAATTGCTGGCGGAGGGTGCGCCGAGCGACATCTTTCCGATCCAGGCGTTCCGCAGCGGCTCCTGCTACGGCCTGCAATTCCATCCCGACGTCACCACCGCGATGATGCACCGCTGGACCACGCGCGGCCACGAGCGGCTGACGCTGCCGGGGGCGCGGCCGCGCGCCGACCATTTCATCGGCCGCGCGGTGCACGACATGATCGAGCGGGCGTGGCTGAAGCAGTTTCTCGAATGCTGGCTTAAGCGCGAGGAGCCGGTGGTGCTGCCGGCCGCGGCGGAATGACGAAAGCGGTGGCCGCCGCAGAGGCGCGCGAGGTCGGTCGGACTGGCGGAGGATGGTGGCGGCAGCGGCGGCGGTTTGGTGGAGCCGAGGGGAATCGAACCCCTGACCTCCTCATTGCGAACGAGGCGCTCTCCCAGCTGAGCTACGGCCCCAAACAGCGCTGACGCGCGCGGGAAGACCTGCCCCCCGCGCGGGCGCCGCCATTTACCGTCCCCGCCGAGGCCAAGTCAAGGAGCCGCCGGGGTGTGGTGATTATGGCCTAAGCGGGGGTTTCCGGCACGAGTTTGATGCGTAAGACCGGGCCGGCCGGAAAACACCCTCTCTTGTTTAGGCTGGCCCGAACCGATAGTTTGCCGCCGTCCCGCCCGTCGCACGCCACCAGCGAGCCTCCCCATCCATGCGCGCCATTCTCGACATCATCCTGATCGTTCTCGATCTCTATGTCTGGCTATTGATCGCGGCTGCGATCCTGTCGTGGCTGATCGCCTTCAACGTCATCAACACGCGCAACCAGTTCGTCGCCGCCGTCGCCGAGTTCCTCTACCGCATCACCGAGCCGGTGCTGCGGCCGATCCGCTCGCTGCTGCCGGGCCTCGGCGGGCTCGACATCTCGCCGGTGATCGTCATCCTGATCATCATGTTTTTGCAGCGGGTGATCGCCTACTACGTCTACCCCAACGTCATCTGACGCCGGGCCGGTTCGCCGTGACGGTGACGGCAGAGAAGATCGGCACTTGACGGATGCCCACGCAACAAAACCCCTGGCGCTTCGCCGACCACGGCGTCAGCGTCGCGGTGCGGGTCACCCCGCGCGGCGGCCGCGATGCCATCGAGGGCCGTGACAGGCTCGCCGACGGCCGCGCGGTCTTGAAGGTGCGGGTGCGCGCCGTGGCCGAGAGCGGTGCCGCCAATGCCGCGGTGATTGCGCTATTGGCGCGGGCGCTGAACGTGCCGCGCGGCGCGGTGCGCGTCGCCTCCGGCATCACCTCGCGCCGGAAACAGATCGCGGTCGAGGGCGATCCCCACCAGCTCGGCGCCGCGCTGACGCGCCTGACCGCCGGGGCATCCGACCACCCCCAATCCGACCACCCACAAGAGGACAGTCGAGAGGACAGTCATGACCGCCCGCATCATTGACGGCAAGGCGATCGCCGCCGACCTGCGCCAGCGCGTTGCCGACGAGGTGGCGCGCGTCAAGCGCGAGCACCAGTTGACGCCGGGGCTCGCCGTCGTGCTGGTCGGCAACGATCCGGCGAGCGAGGTCTATGTCCGCAGCAAGGGCCGCCAGACCGAGGCCGCCGGCATGGCCTCGTTCGAGCACAAGCTGCCGGCCGACGTCACCCAGGACGAACTCCTGACGCTGATCGTCCGGCTCAACCGCGATCCGGTGGTGCACGGCATTCTGGTGCAACTGCCGCTGCCGAACGGGCTTGACCCGCGCGCCATCGTCGCCGCCATCGATCCGGCCAAGGACGTCGACGGCCTGCACCCGTTCAATGCCGGGCGGCTGGCCAGCGGCCTGCCGGCGCTGACGCCGTGCACGCCGCTCGGCTGTATCATCCTGGCGAAGTCGGTGCACCCCTCGCTCGACGGCCTCGACGCCGTGGTGATCGGCCGCTCGACGCTGGTCGGCCGGCCGCTGGTGCAGTTGCTGCTCAACGAGAACGCCACCGTGACCATCGCCCATTCGCGCACCCGCGACCTCGCCGGCCTGTGCCGCCGCGCCGACCTGGTGATCGCCGCCGTCGGCCGCCCGGCGATGGTGAAGGGCGACTGGCTCAAACCCGGCGCCACCGTGATCGACGTCGGCATCAACCGCCTGCCCGGCGGCGCCGACGGCAAGAGCCGGCTGATCGGCGATGTCGCCTATGACGAGGCGGTGGAGGTGGCCGGCGCCATCACCCCGGTGCCGGGCGGCGTCGGGCAGATGACGGTGGCGTGCCTTCTGGTCAACACGCTGCGCGCGGCCTGCGCCATCCACGGCGCGCCGCCGCCGGCCGTCTGATCACGGCACCGGGTTTTCGATCAGCCGCCGGTAGAACCGGATCATGTCGGCATAGTTGGCAATACTGATGCGCTCGTTGGTGCCGTGGAAGCGCGCGAGATCGTCCTGCGTCGCCCGCACCGGCGAGAAGCGGAAAATATTGTCGGTGAGGCCGGCATAGTGGCGCGAATCGGTGGTGGCGACCATCAGCCCCGGCGCCACCACGACGTCCGGAAAGATCTCGCGGATGGTACGGTGGAGCGTGCGGTAGGCGTCGCTGTCGGGCGATGTGACGGGCGGCGGGTCGGTGTTGCCGGGCTTGGCCGCCACCGTGACGCGGTCGCCGGCGATGGCGCGCAGGCGCGCCAGCAGAGCCTGCTCGTTATTGCCCGGCAGCAGGCGGAAATTGACGATGGCCTCGGCGTGCGCCGGCAGCACGTTGTCCTTGTTGCCGGCATTGAAGATGGTCGGCGCCATGGTGGTGCGCAGCATCGCGGCGGTGGTCGGGCTGCGGTCGAGCTCGCGCGTCAATAGCGGCTCGAACAGCCACAGGTTGGACAGCACGAGGCGGCTGACGAACCGCATCTCCGGCGCGAGCACGTCGAACATCTGCCGGGCCGTGTCGCCGAGCGTAGCCGGAAACGGCTCCGCGATCAGCCGCGCCAGCGCGGTGGCGACGTCGCCGATGGCGGTGTGTGGCGGCGGCAGCGAGGAATGGCCGGGCGTTGCCGCCGCCTTCAGCGCGACGGTGGCAAAACCCTTTTCGGCGACGCCGATCAGCGCCACCGGCCGGTCGATGCCCTTGAGGATGCCGTCGGTGATCAACAGCCCCTCGTCGAGCACGTAGCCGAGCCGGATGCCGCGCGCATCAAGCGTGCGCGCGATCGCGACGGCGCCGCGGCCGCCGACCTCCTCGTCGTCGCCGAAGGCGAGGTAGAGCGTGCGCTTCGGGCGAAAGCCGTCGCGCGCCAGGCTCTCGACCGCCTCCAGCATGGCGAACAGGTTGCCCTTGTCGTCCCATGCGCCGCGCCCCCAGACGTAGCCGTCGCGCACCACGCCATCGAACGGGGCGGCCAGCCAGTCCCCCTCGGTGCCGGGCGAGATCGGCACCACGTCCTGATGCGCGAGCCATGCGACCGGCGCCGCCGTCGGGTCGCTGCCTTCCCAGGTGTAAAGGAGCGCGTGGCGGCCGATCACCTCGCGTTTCGCGACCGCATGGAAGGCCGGGAAGCTTTGCGCGAGATGGTCATGCAGCGCGGCGAAAGCGTCGGCGTTGGCCTCGGGATCGTCGGCCTCCGAAACGGTGCGGAAGCGGATCC
>Ga0207868_1000800_pt1 | contig 28058 bp, 22 predicted proteins | sample Passage237B_FD_187370 | JGI IMG/M metagenome (GOLD analysis project Ga0207868, IMG submission 187370) | Cellulose adapted compost microbial communities from Newby Island Compost Facility, Milpitas, CA, USA - Passage2 37B (SPAdes) (version 3) ... | reverse complement strand
CCCGCTTCAGCCGATCGAAGAACGACAAGCCGCTGGAAGAATTCCGCCTGCAGGATCATCAGGACGCCATTCTCTCGCTGGCGGTGACGAAGCTGGTCGATGCGCTGACGCAGACCAGTGAAGATCAGTCTGACCCGCTGCCTCTGCCCAAGCTCACGCGCAAATTTGTTTCGGCGATTCCCAGGCAGTCGCGCATGGACATGCTGGTGCTGGCTGCGTTGTACGACCAGCCTCGCAGTGGCAGCGCGATCCGCCGATGGGGCAAGCTCCAGCGCGTGCTGCGCATGGGCAAGTGGGTTGCCCCCACGTGGACGAAGTACGCCGCGATCACGCTGACAGTGCTGACGCTCATCGCCACGGCGGTGGGGTATCTGCATCATCTGAACTGGGTGACGACGCACCGCCTGATCCTGCCAGGCAGCGCGGTGCTGGCGGTGCTGGCCATCGGCTTCTGGGGCTACTGGGGGCTGCGAGGCTGGAAGCTGCGGTCCCTCGACAAAGCCATCACGCGCGATACGCCGACCATCCGCCGCGAGCCGAGGCGCATCGCCCGCCTGTTCTCCCGTTACTGCCTGCCTGAACTGGCCGGGCAGCCCTGGCCTGACGGTCAGCTGCGCTCCGATGCCCGCTACGCGCTGACGCAGCGGCTCATCGGGTTTCTCTCGCATATGGGCTACAAGGGTCTGACGATTCTCGTGGACCGCATGGATGAGCCTTCGGTGATCTCAGGCAATCCCGAGCGCATGCGCGCCATCACCTGGCCGCTGCTGGATAACAAGTTCCTCCAGCAGGAGCACGTGGGCGTGAAACTGCTGCTGCCCATTGAGCTTCGCCACATTCTGCATCGCCAGGACTCCGACTTCTTCCAGACCGCCAGGCTCGACAAGCAGCACACCATTGATCGCCTCGTGTGGTCGGGCGCTACGCTCTACGACCTTTGCTCGGCCAGGCTGACGGCCTGCCAGCGTGATCCATCGCGCCCGCTGTATCTGACGGACATGTTCGATCCGGAAGTGACGCGCGAAGTGCTCATTGAAGCGCTCGATGACATGCAGCAGCCTCGCGAGGCGTTCAAGTTCCTCTATGGCGTGCTGCAGGAGCATTGCAGGATGTCGACGCAGGAGCAGCCTCGCTTCCTGATTCCGCGTCTGACGCTCGATGCAGTCCGCAGGCAGCACGCCCAGCGCATTGCGGATCTGCGTCGCGGCCTGGCGCCGGTGTAAGTGAATGGACGTCTGATTCTTCAAGGATGATGGAGCGGCCGATGGCCCGTCTGCCTTTCAATCCCGACCGCATTGGCGGACCACCCGCTCCCGCTGTTCCCGCCGGACGCAGAGCAGGTGATGGCCCGCCTGCGATGTCGGTCACTCAGGCCAACAAGATGGTCAAGGATGCGCTGGCCCGTGCGCTGCCCGGGCGCGTGCGCATCGTCGGGCAGGTGAGCAATTTCTCCGATCGCTCGCACTGGTACTTCAGCATCAAGGATGCAGGTTCGTCGCTGCGCTGCGTCTGCTTCGCCTCGGTGGCCCGCAAGTGCAATGTTCCGATGGCCGACGGGCTGGAGATTGTCGTCAGCGGCCGATTCGATGTCTACGACCCGCAGGGCCAGCTTCAGTTCTACGTCGACAAGATTGAACCCGTTGGCCAGGGTTCGCTGGAAATGCAGTTCCGTGCCCTGTGCAACGAGCTGCGTGAGCTGGGCTACTTTGATCCGCAGCACAAGAAGGAACTGCCCCTTATTCCGCGGAAGATCGCGGTGGTAACCTCACGCACGGGCGCAGCGCTGCAGGACGTGATCAACACCGCCGCGCGCCGCTGGGCGGGGTGTGAACTGCTGCTGGTGGACGTGCGCGTGCAGGGCGCAGAAGCCGCGCCGCAGGTGGCCCGGGCGATCAAGGCGCTGTCACGCCAGGGCCAGGCCATGGGCATCGACGCCATCCTCCTGACGCGAGGCGGCGGCTCGATGGAAGACCTGTGGGCCTTCAACGAACGCATCGTGGCTGATGCGATCTATCAGTGTCGCCTGCCGATTGTCGCGGCCATTGGTCACGAGACCGATACCACCATCGCCGAACTGGTGGCGGATATGCGCTGCGCCACGCCCACGCAGGCGGCGATGACGCTCATTCCCGATCGCCAGGCGCTGGATCATCAGATTCATCAGCTGCATCGCAGGCTGCATCTGCTGGTCAGCAGACAGCTCGAATATGCCCAGCAGCGATTGAACGCCGCTGCCCGGCATGCGTTTTTCCGCCAGCCGGCGAACATGCTGCTGCCCGTCCAGAGCAGGCTGCAGACGCTTGAAGCCCGCCTGCAGGAATCGATGAAGCAGACGATGCGCGACCGTCAGCTGAGGCTCGATGGGCTCATGCGTCACCTGTCGGCCGTCAGCCCGCTGGGGCAGATCCGGGCGATGCAGCCTCGCGTGGAAGCGATGGAGCATCGCTTGACGCAGGCGATGAGCCGTGCGCTGTCGCAGCGTCAGCAGAAGATCGAAGCGCTCTCACGCCATCTCTCGGCGGTTGGCCCGGCCAGTGTGCTGGGGCGAGGCTATACCTATACGCTCGATGCGCAGGGCCGGCCTGTCACCCAGGCCGCGGGTCTGCAGCCCGGCCAGCGGATGACCACCGTGTTCGCCGATGGCAAGGTCCGCAGCGTGGTGGAAGGCGGCGACCAGCCTGCTGCTGCGTCGCCCGCTGCATCGCCTGACCCTGCGCCGCAGCCTGCTTCGCCGCCGAAGCGTCCGCGTCGCAAAGCGGAGTCGGCCGGGCCGATGCTCGATCTGTTTTCACAATCCTCGCAGGACGATGCCTGAATGAATCTGCTGCCTCTGCAAGTTCCGCTGCGCAAGCCCGGGCTGTTTATCACTGCCACCGATACCGGCGTGGGCAAGACGGTGGTGACCAGCACCATCGCCTGGCATCTGAGGCAGTCTGGTCTGCGCGTGGCGGTGTGCAAGCCCATGGCCACCGGCTGTCGGCGGGATCGTGAAGGCCTGGTTTCGGAAGACGCCGAAGCCATCGCGCATTTCTCCGACTGTCGCCAGCTGCTGGATGTGATCAACCCCGTGCGCTACACGCTGCCCGTGGCGCCGGCGGTGGCAGCGGAGAAAGCAGGCGAGGAAATCGACTTCGCCGCCATCGCCCGCAGCCTGAGTGTGCTTGATGACTGGGGCGATGTTCAGATCGTCGAAGGCGTCGGCGGGCTGATGGTTCCCATCAGCGCACGCAACCCGCAGATCACCGTGCTCGATCTGGCAGCGGCCATCGGCTATCCGGTGCTGGTGGTGGTTCGCGCGGGGCTGGGCACGCTCAGTCACACGATGATGACGGTGACGCTGCTTCGCCAGCGCGGATTGCGACTGGCCGGGCTGGTGATCAATGGCTACGTGGTCGATCCGGGCAGTGAGCCTGAAGATATTTCGATGGTCACCAATCGTCAGTGGCTCGAGAAGATGACCGGCCTGCCCGTGCTGGCCACGCTGCCCAGGTGTGCCCCGCAGGATGTGCGACCCGAGCTGGGGATCATCTCTCAGGAGGTGCTGTCGGCTGCGGGGCTGGTGCGATGGCAGGATTACCTGCTGCCTGCCCGGCCCTGATTGCTCTGCGTGGCAGGGGGCGAGGTGGCGGTGTCGGCGGATTTGCCCTTGAACAGGTCTGACCACGACTGCCCGACGCCCGAGAAGCTGCGCACCTGCGTGACAGGCTGCTCAAGCGTTCCGCCCACGTGAATCGCCACGATCTGATCCTTGATGACGCTCACCAGATCGCTGATGGGGCCCAGCGTCGGTCCCGTTGTGCGGCGGGAAACAAAATCCAGATTCAGCTCCGTCGTTGAAAAACGCAGCGTGCCCTGACCCAGCAGCGCCAGGCTCGGCGTTTCAAAGCGGATGTTGTCGAAGCGGACGATGTCGCCATCGATCACATAGCTGGCCCGGGCGCGATCGAAGGAGCGGGCGGTGGGCAGCGTCAGGCTGATGATCTGCAGCAGGCGCAGTGCAAAGGGAGACTGATAGAGGTTGGCGTTCTTGACGTCGATCTCGCCTCGGCCCTGACGCGAGTCAGGCTCATTGGGCACACCCTGCAGCGTCAGATTCGCCGACAACCCCGCGTAAGGCGAGCCATCGAGAGCCTGACGCGGGGCGATATCCTTCCAGCTTTCAGGCTCAATTACGGCTTCCACCTGCGCATCCTGCAGCGTCATCTGCAGGCTGTAGCCAGGCTGGTCGCCAAGCTGAACCTGACCCTGCCCCAGCAGCTGGCCATCATAGACCTGCCCGCGAATGCTGGGGATCACCAGCAGGCCGGGCTGATCGTTATTTGAATACATTTCCAGCGACAGCGGTTCGATCACGCGCTCCCACGCCCGCAGGCGGGCGGCCTGGAGTTTCAGATCCACCACGGGCCATTCTGAATCGGTGTGCTGCACCGCCGAGACGCTCAGCTGTCCCTGCAGATCGGTGATGGGCACGCCCAGATCGGCTTTGGCGTCGATCAGTCGCGTCAGGCCGGTGAAGTTGACGCGCTCGCGATCGTTCCAGCGATAGATGAGCCTGCCTTCGGTCAGATGGTAGCGGCTGCTCACTTCATTGCTGCGAATGAAAGCCGCGACTCCCGGAGGCAGCAGTGCCAACGTGGTGAAGTCCAGGCGATGGCCCAGCGCTTCGAGGGTGACATCCGCCACGGGCTTTTCGCCCAGCGTGATGACGCCCTGGAATTTCGCCTGCGAGTTGCGGTCGTAGGTGGCGATACAGTCGGTCAGGGTGATCTTCTTGGGATCGATCACCACCTTGCCTTCAAACTGCTCGAACACTGCCCGCTGATCGTTGAAGTTGAACGCCACACTGCGAGGCAGGAGCGTGACGGTGTACTGCGGGTCCTGTTTGCCTTCGATGGTCAGATCGACATGCGCATCGTATCGGCCGGTGGGTCGGTAGATTTCCAGTTCGCTGCGGATGGTTTCCAGCGCCGGCGCGTGGCTGGGGACCAGATCGAGCACCGGCTGGGAGAACTCGACGTTCTGCCCCTGAATCTGGAGCTTGAGATTGGTCTGCTTGTCCTGCCAGGATGCGCCGCCTGTGATGACCAGGCTGGCATCGTCGGACTGCCCCTGGATGGATTCAATGACCATGCTCTTGCGATGGATCAGCATTTTGCCTGTGGCCGGGCTGATGCGCATGCGACCGGCGAAAGGCTGGGCCTGTGCGTCACGCAGCGTGGCGTGGATGTCGAAATCCATCGGGTTGCTGTCGATGCGGTAGACCTTGCCTGTCAGGTCGAGGCTGCCCTGAATCTGCAGTTCTTCAATCCACTTCGCCTGCGAGGGCGGGAGCGATTCGAGCAGCAGGGGGCTGATGTTCATCCCCGTGCCCGCAAACTCCACGTTGGGCGCAGTCTTGGAGCCGGGAACACTCTTGCGAGGCAGTGTGATGAAGCCTGTGACGGTTCCCGTCAGGCCATCGAGCCCGCGGACCTGAATGTTGTCCAGCGTGGCTTTGCCCGGCGCGAGAATGAGCTTGCCCCCGTGAACCACAAGCGGGTAGCTCCAGGGCTCGGTGATCACACTGACGCGCGAGACGTCGATGGTGGTGGTGGGCAGGTAAGGCTTCTTGGGGCCTTCCTCACGAATCATGTGGACATGCAGATTCAGCATGCCTCCCAGATCAAACACCGGGATGGCGGCCTGCTTCTCCAGTGCGGCGAGCTTCTGCTGAAGCTCCTCGCTCAGCGGCGCATTGCGATTCTGGGTTTTGATCTCTTCAATCTGCCTGACGATTTCCGCCTGGGCCTCACGAGTCTGGAGGAGGCCTTTGTCGGTGAATCGCTTGAGGGCCTGCTCATCGAAGAAGGCTTTGACGACATCCAGCTCATCCTCATCGAGCGCGTTGAAGAGATACTCGTTGATGGGGATGTCGGTGGCGGAAATTTCGATGTCCATCGCCGCGTCATCGCGAGGCGGGGTGATGGCGCCGGAGATGCTGAGTCTGCCACCGCCCAGCGGCGTGCCATGGAGGTTGACGATGCGCAGTTCGTTGTTGTTGAACCGCAGCACGCCGCGCACATCCTTGAGGGGGTAGGGGAACTTTTCGTAGGAGCCCTGGGCCTTGTCGACTTCCACCTGGCCGTCGTAGAGGATCTCGCCGGCCGGCGTGGTGCGTTTGACGTTCACCAGGGCGCTGAATTCGCCACTGGGCGCGAATCGCTGGAACTGCTTCTGGACCGCGCGAGGCAGCGCCAGCAGGTAGCGTGGTTCCTGCGGAATGGTGAACCTGGCGGTGCGCGCGGTGATGTTGAACGCGGCGTCCTTATCGAGCCCGTCGATCTGGCCGTTGATCTCGTACTGGACGTCTTCGAGCAGGCCCTTGAACTGGGTGATGGCCACCTTCTCGCCGACCATGGTGAATCGGCCGGCGACCTGGCTCATGGTGACAGGCGGATCGCTGCCGGGCAGCGTGATGGCAACGTCCTTGACTTCCAGCTGCGCATGCATGCCCAGCGAAGGGTCGTAACCAAACTGAACCTCAGGCAACGAGCCGCGAGGCTGAAGCTGATCCCACCACGCACGCAGCTTGCTGGGAAGCATCTGGCGATGCGCCTCTTCAATGGCGAAATGTTCCAGTCTGGCGGTGAAGGCCAGGTTGTTGAGATTGAACTGGCCTGAGAGCGCCGGGCCGACCGGGGCATCATCATCCTGGCGCTCCTGCCTGAGCATGTAGTAATACAGGCCCTGCTGATCGGGAATCGTCGAGAGCTGGCCTGACACATCGATACTGCCCAGGCGTTCGTAGACGCCGCCCTGAATCTGGCCGAACTGGATGGTCCCGTTCTGGATGTAGATGTCAGGCAGCGAGTCGGGCAGCTTCTGTTCCTGTTTCTGATCTTCCTCCTTGGCGGCCTGGAGGAGCAGGTAGTTGAAGAAGCGATTGTCGACGTCTTCGGTCAGAAACAGCGTGGGGGAGTTGAAGGTCAGCTGTCTGGCGACGAATCGGCCAAGGAACAGGCTGGGCAGGTTCTGAGTCAGCAGGACCTTGTCGGAATGAAAGAGGCGCAGCCGCTTGCCCTGCGGGCTGTAGACTTCGAATTCCACGTTGTCCAGCTCGATGGAGCCGGTGTAGTGGATGCGTGCGTAGCCGATGGTCACCTGAGCGCTGGTGAGCTGGGTGAGCAGGTCGCCGGTGATCCGCGCCAGGCGGTGCGGGCGCGTGAAGAAGAAGATCACGCAGAGCAGGGCCAGCAGCACCAGCAGCACGCTGGTGACGATGTAGCGTCGCCAGCCTCGGATGCGTCGCCTGCGTCGGCCTTGAAGATGAGCGGAAGTACGAGTGATAATCAGAGCCCTGTCACGCTTGCAAATACCTGCCAGACCTGAGACTGCGACGGGTCTGGCCCACCTGTCGGCGGTGGGCTGACCGACCCGGGCCGGTCAGGCTTATTCCTACCTGCGTATGTTAGCTTCGCCCGGGCGTTCTGGCGCGGCCGATGGGGCAGGAAAATCGCCGCGGGCAGGCATTGCATGGGGGGGGCACGCCCGATAGACTTGTCCCTTTTCCCCCCAAACCCAGGCAGGGATTCTCCAGACATGCAACACGCGATTGACAAGGCTGCGGCGCTGGTTGAAGCGCACGAATACATCAGGCGATTCGAGAACAAGATCATCGTCGTCAAAATCGGCGGTTCGATCATGGACGAGCCTGAAAATCTCAAACGCCTGATCATGGACGTCTGCTTCATGGACGCCGTGGGCATGCGCCCCATCCTGGTGCATGGCGGTGGCAAGAGCATCACTGAAGCCATGAAGAACGCCGGCCTTGAAGCGCAGTTTGTCCAGGGGCGTCGTTACACCGATGAGCGCACGCTGGCCATCGCCGAGCATGAGCTGGTGAAGATCAACCGCACGATCATTGAAGAAATCGAACGCCTCGAGCACAAGCCCATGCCGCTGCACTCGCTGGCCAGCTGTGTCGTGTTTGGCAAGCGCCTGTTCCTCCAGGCGCCGGGCGAAAATGGCGGCCAGCCTCGCAAGGTCGATATCGGCTTTGTCGGCGAAGTCACCTGGGTCAACGCGGCGCTGCTGGTTCCGCTGTGCGAAGCGGGCTACATCCCCGTGATCGCTCCGATCGCCCGCGACCAGGCCGGCGGCAAGCTCAACATCAACGCCGACTCCGTGGCTGGCTACGTCGCCGCTGCGGTCAAGGCCGAGAAGCTCGTGCTGGTTTCCGACACGCATGGCATTCGCACCAGCGATGACCCCAACAGCCTGGCCACGCATCTGACTCGCGCCCAGATTGACGATCTGGTGGCCAGGGGTGTCATCAGCTCGGGCATGCTGCCCAAGGTGGAAGCGAGCATCACCGCCCTGGAAGGCGGCGTGAGCAAGGCTCACATCATCGACGGAAGGATTCCGCACTCGCTGATGCTTGAGGTCTACACTAATCAGGGCGTGGGGACTGAAATCGTACTTTGACCTTAACACTGGCACAGAGGCCAGAACAGCCGGCCTGACGTGACGCGCCGGGATTGCCATGGAAGGATGCTGCAGTGAAGGACTTCATCAATATCGCTGATCTGAGCGTGGATCAGATCAACCACGTGTTCGATGTGTCGTATGAACTGCGCCAGGTGCGCAGCAGCGCTTCTCGCCCCTCGCCCCTGACGGGACAGACGCTGGCAGTGATCCTCGAAAAGCCCAGCCTGCGTACCCGCGTGAGCTTCCAGCAGGCGATGTTTGAACTCGGCGGCCAGTCGCTGGCGCTGGGGCAGCATGAGATTGGTCTGGGCAAGCGCGAGAGCGCTGCCGACGTGGCCCGCGTGCTCGAAGGCATGGTCCAGGGCATCGCCGCCCGCGTGTTTGAGCACCAGAAGCTGATCGACCTGGCGCAGTACGCCAGCATCCCGGTCATCAACGCGCTGTCAGACTTCAGCCATCCCTGCCAGGCGATGGCCGACGCCATGACCATCATGGACGAATTCGGCCGCGATCTGAAAGGCCGCACGCTGGCCTTCATCGGCGATGGCAACAATGTGGCCCGCAGCCTGGCGAATCTCTGTGGCAAGCTGGGGATGAATTTCATTCTGTCCTCGCCGGTGGGCTATGAGCTGGAAGAGGATTTCGTCACCCGCCTCAAAGCCGCAGTGCCCGACGTGAACTACAAGGTCATCGTCGACCCCATCGAAGCTGCCCGCCATGCCGACGTGCTCTACACCGACACGTGGGTGTCCATGGGTCAGGAAGACGAAGCCGAGCAGCGCAAGATCCAGTTTGCCCGCTATCAGATCAACGGGCAGATGCTCCAGGCCGCGCCGCGTCATGCCATCGTGCTTCACTGCCTGCCTGCCTATCGCGGGCTGGAAATCACCGATGAAGCGATGGACGGTCCGCAGAGCAGGGTATTCCCGCAGGCCCACAATCGTCTGCATGTCCAGAAGGGGCTGCTGGCGATTCTCATGGGTGGCATGTAAGGGAAGCCCCGGCTGGGTTTCATCCTGCAGCAGCATTATCATGGCAGTGGCTGAGGATAAACACGCATTGACGCTGTTTCCGTGGAATGATGCCTGTATCTGGCCGATAATCCAGCAGCTGAAGTTCACTGCTGTTTCAGGCAGCATCAAGCGGAATCTGACATGCCCGAACCTGAGCCACATTCCAACACCCGCAACGACTCTACAGCAGGGCTGCTGTTGATTGTCGTGGGCTCGCATCTGCGGGCTGAAGTGGCCGATCGGCCGCTGGCGTATCGCCTGCGTGAACGCATGATGGCCTGGCTGGAAAAGTTCGCCTTCCAGCTCGATCCACCCGTCCTGCCCGTGGTGTGCTCGGATATCTGGTACGTGAACCAGGAATCGCTCCACGCCAGGCCTACGGTCTGCATCGGCGGCCCGGGTGTGAACGCGCTGTCGGCCTACTTCAATGACAAGCTGCCTCTGGGCGTGGTACGCAACGAGAAGATGGTCATCCAGCTCGACCCGGAATTCGTTGACCTGCGCGTGTCGATCTGGGGCATGAACCACGAGCAGACCGTCGATGCGGTGGAATGCTTCTGCAGGGAGTATCTGGATCCCTACATGAAAGCCGTGGCCACGCAGGTGGAACCCAGGGAGGAATAACCTTCCGCAGCGTCGGCCGCTGGCTGCTGTCCATCACCCAACCTTTGCCTTGCAGACCCCGATGATCGAGTCGGGGTTTTTCTTTGGCCCGGGCGGATGAAACAGATTCCCGAAGCGGTGCGTTTTCGAGTATCCTTGATCGGGTTATGACCAGGCAGACTATGGAATTACTGGAAGCTCCGCTTGATGGCTCAGCGGACGAGGCCATCGCCACCCGAGCTGGCGAAGTCCTGTCCCGTGGCGGGCTTGTCATCTTTCCCACCGAGACGGTCTATGGCGTGGGTGCATCGGTGGCCAGTGATCAGGGCTACGAAGCCCTGCGTCACGTCAAGGGCAGGCCGGATTCCCAGCCTTTCACCGTGCACGCCGGGAGTGTGGACGATGTGCTGCGCCTGGTGGACCCCGATGCCCTGGATACCCGCAGGCTCATCCGCAAGGTGCTTCCGGGCCCGGTGACGCTGATTGTGGAAGTGGCGGATGACATCGCCCGCCAGCGCGTGGAAGCCATGGGCCTGCCCGTGGCCATCCGCGACCGCATCTATTCCAATCAGACCGTCGGCCTGCGCTGCCCGGACCATCCGCTGGCCAGCCGTATTCTGCGATCGATCAAGGCTCCCATTGTGGCGTCGAGCGCCAACCGTCGAGGCGAAGCGCCGCCACAGGATGCCCAGTCGGCCATCGAAGCGCTGGGCGACAAGGTCGACCTTGCCATCGATGGCGGGCGCACGCGCTATGCCAAGGGCTCGACGATCATCCGCGTGTCAGGCCATCAGCCTCGCGTGAAGATGACCATCGAACGCAATGGCGTGTACGACGAGCGATTCGTCCGCAAGCTGATGCGCTGGACCATCCTGATGGTCTGCAGTGGCAACACCTGCCGCTCGCCCATGGCCGAGGCGCTGGCCAAGGACATGCTCGCCCAGGAACGCTCCATTTCGGTGGACGATCTTGAAAACGCGGGCCTGCGTGTGATCTCGGCGGGAACCTCCACGCAGGCAGGCTTCCCGGCGACGGAAGAAGCCATCCGCGCGGTCAAGGACCTGGGGGGTGACCTTTCCCACCATCGTTCGCGGCCATTGACGCGCGAACTGATTCAGGAAGCCGACGTTATTTACTGTATGACCCGAGGCCACATGGCTGCGGTGCTGGAGATGGCACCGGAAGCGGCCAATCGTGTCTATCTGCTGGATCCGCATGGCGACATTATGGACCCCATTGGCCAGAGCCAGGCCGTGTATCGTCATACCGCCAACGCCATCCGCCAGAAACTCATGGATCGACTCAAGGAGGAGTGATAATGAAGATTGCCATTGGCGCCGACCACCGCGCTGCGGAAGTGCGTGAGCATCTGAGCCGTTCCCTGGAACAGCAGGGGCATCACGTGTACCCCATGGGCATCTGTGCGCCCGATCAATCCTGCGACTATCCCGATTCAGCCTACGCCGTGGCTACTGCTGTGGCGTCGGGCAAGGTGGATCGTGGCATCCTCATCTGCGGGACAGGCATCGGCATGAGCATCGCCGCCAACAAGGTCAGTGGCGTGCGTGCGGCGCTGGTGCACGATGAAATCGGTGCGGACATGAGCCGTCGTCACAACGATGCCAACGTGCTGTGCCTCTCGGCCGACATGCTGGGCATGCGCATCATCGACCGCATCGTGAAGATCTGGATCGAAGCTCCCTTTGAAGGCGGGCGTCACAGCCGGCGTCTGGCCAAGGTGGCGGCCATCGAGCAGGGGATTGATCCGTCAACCGCCGGCGCGTCGGTGCCTGCCAATGCCACGGTTCTTTCTGCGGACGAATGACGCATTCGCACGATGAAAGCTGAGTCGGGGGACAATCACTGATCTGAGGTTTATTCTGACAGAGCGATCGGCCGCGACCGAGGCCGGTCATACATGGGAATGATGGATATGCCTGAAGGCACTAAACGGATTCGCGTCGAGGAAGTGCAGTGGTCTGGGATTTTCAGCTGGACACAGCTGTTCAATACCTTCCGCATGGCCATCAGGCCGTCGCGACTGCTGCTGGCCCTGACGTTTGTGCTGCTGTGCTTCCTGGGGGGCAAGGTGCTCGACTTCATGTGGGGCGCCCGCGTGTATCCCGGTGAAATCACCCAGTACGCCACGCAGTCGCCCGAGGGCTTCAGCAACTGGCGTACCCAGAGCGCCGAGCAGGTCACGACCAATCTCCGCCGCCTGCTGCGCGGGAAGGATCTGACCACCGAGCAGATCGATACCATCGTGGCGGCCCGTAACCGCTTCAGCCTGGTGGGCGATGAAATTGGCAAGTACTACAACGAGGAACTGGCCAAGCAGAGCCGCCGATATGAAGAAGCCATCACGGACATCCGCCAGAGGCAGAACGAACTTCAGGAAGCCATCCGCAACAACCAGGTGACGCCCGAGCTGGCCGAGTCCCGCCGCAAGCGGTTTGAGGACAACCTCTCGGTCATGGATCGCAACAACCAGACCCAGATTGAACGCATCGAACGCAGCAGGCAGGAGGAGCTGAACCTGCTTCGTCAGGTTCAGCCCCGTGGCGTGTTTGAAGCCGCTTCGCAGCATGTGCTCGGTGCGTTTGATCGCGGCGTGCTTGGCGCGGTGTCGCTGAACTTCGGTCTGGGTGACATGATGCGCACCGGCTCGCGCGAGTCGGCTTCGGTGGCGGGGGCGCTGCGCGATGTGTTCATCACGCTGCCAGGCTGGCTGTATCGCACGCAGTTCTGGTACATGACGGTCTACATGCTCGCGGCGCTGGCGCTGTGGTCGATCATCGGTGGGGCGCTGGCCCGCATGGCCGCGCTCGATGCCACGATCGACAAAGCTGGCAGCCCCGCAGCGGCGGTGGAGTTCTCGCTCAAGCGATTCGTCTGGTTCTTCATCACCCCGCTGGTGCCCTTTGTGGCCTCGCTGCTGCTGGGCCTGCTGCTGATGCTCGGCGGGCTGGTGTTCTTCAACCTGCCTGAAATCTGGCTGACCGATGTCATCGGCGGGCTGCTCTTTGGCCTGGCGATCCTGGTGGGCTTCATCATCGCGGTGCTGATGATCCTCACCGCCGCCGGCGGCCACCTGTTCTACCCGGCTCTGGCGGTGGAAGGGACGGACACCTTCGATGCCACCAGCCGCTCGTTTGGCTACGTGATTGCCCGCCCCTGGCAGTGGCTGTTCTACACGCTGGTGTCGATCGTCTACTTCGCCATCACCTACCTCTTCGTGGGCATGGTGCTGTTCCTGTCGCTGTCGATTGCTCAGGGCTTCATCCGCGCTGCGGTGTTCCGCGAAAGCGTGGCCGGCGGTGCGAACCGCTTTGATGCCATCTTCCCGCCGCCTCAGCTGGGCCAGCTGATGTATCAGGTCCAGTGGTCGCAGCTGGACACGCCGGGCAAGATCGCCTCGGCGCTGATCTGGGTGTGGGTGTTTGTCACCGTGTCGATCCTGGCGGCGTTTGCCATCAGCTTCTACGTCAACGTGCATACGTGGATCTACCTGCTGCTTCGCCGCAGCGTCGATGGCACGGGCTTTGATGAGGTCTACACCGAGCAGGCCCGCACCATTCTGGTGGACACCTCGGCCGTGGCTGACAAGGTGGAGCCCGCGTCGAACGCTGCTGACACCGCCTCTGCTGCGTCGCCTGCAGCCCCGTCGGCCGATGCGCCTGCTGCTCAGCCGCCTGCTTCCGATACGTCTTCAGCCTCTGGCGAAACGTCGTCGGATAAAGCCTGAGCGGCGCGTGACTGATTCAGCCATCAAGGCCACAGACCGATAGTGAAAAAACGTCGCTGCCAACCCGTAGCGACGGATCTTGAGGAATACGACGATGAACACGAAGCCGGTTCTGACAATCGCCCCGTTCCGCACACTGGGCCAGTGGCTGGTGATGGCGCTGCTGACGCTGGCCACGCTGGTCGGCTGTGGTCGCCAGGAGAGCTACGAGGGCATGCTCGATTCCTCCGATGTGCCCGAGCTGCGCATCGTGAGCCTGTCGCCGGCCATCACGCAGATCCTCAAGGACCTGGGGCAGATCGACACGGTCGTGGGCGTGGGCCAGTTCGACTTCGCCGCGCCGCCCACTGCGACCGTGGTGGGGAACTATCTGGACATCAACGCCGAGGAACTCACCCGCCTCAAGCCCACGATGGTGCTGACCATGAGTGGCAGCGAAGGCCCGCCGGCCAGGCTGGTGGAGCTTTCCCAGGCCAATGGCTTCCTGCTGGTGAGCTACCCCATTCCAAAGACGCCGACTGATGTGGGCAACATCATCGTCCGTGAAACGGAGATGATCTCCATGCCTGTGCCCACCGAGGAAAATCAGGGCAACCAGCCGCCTGTCCCGAGCATCGGCGCGCTGCTTGATCTGTTCCCCAAAGCCGCTGAGCTCAAGCACACCATGCTCTTCCGTCTGGCGGAGCTCAGCCGTATTACCAAGGATCAGGGCTCGCCCTCGACGCTGATGGTCATTGGCACGCAGCCGCTGATGGCTTCGGGCCCGGGCGCGGTGCACGACCATCTGCTGGCGATGGCGGGCGGGCGCAACGCCGCGTATGAAGCGACGGTCAGCGCTCCTACCTACGATCGTGAAAAGCTGCTGGAGCTCAAGCCCGACGTGGTGCTGATCTTCGACATTCAGGGCCAGCCCCTGGGCCCGATTGAATCAGACCCTCGCCTGGCGGACCTGCGCGGGCTGGATATCCCGGCGGTGAAGAACAACCGCATCGTGCTGATTTCCGACTCGCACGCGCTGCTGCCTTCCAGCACGCTCGATCGCACGGCAGGTATCATGGCCAAGGCTCTTCATCCCGAGCTTTCCGACAAGATCGACTGGATTCTCAAAGCCAGCCGATCCGACCTGATCCGAAAGAGCGATATCGATGCCGTCACCACAGCCCCAGCCGTCATGCCCACCGGCCCCGATCAGGCCCCCGCACAGAACGGGCAGCCCTGATCGCCGGTCGCTGATCCTTCGGCTGGGCTTCATCGCGCTGCTGCTGATCGCAACGGTGGTGCTCCGCCTGCTGGTGGGAAGCCAGTGGGGGTGGCCCGATTCAACCATCCTTGGCCTGCGTCTGCTTCGCGTGGAACTGGCACTGGTGGCCGGCGTGGCGCTGGCGACCAGCGGCGTAGGGCTTCAATCGCTGCTGCGCAATCCTCTGGCTGAGCCTTTCATTCTCGGCCTGTCCAGCGGCGCGGCGGTGGGGGTCATTGTTCAACTGTTCATGCGGCGGATTCTGGAACTCAACGTCGGGCCATCACAGTATGGCGCGATGATCGGCGCGATGGCGACGATGGCCATCGTCTACCTGGCCGGCCGCAAGCGTGGCGTGATCGACCCGCTGGGCCTGCTGCTGGTGGGGGTGATCCTCTCAACGATCAACGCCTCGATCATCATGTTCCTGAGCTACTTCACCATGGGCGAAGCGGGGCTGCGCGAAGACCTGTTCCGCTGGATGATGGGCTACCTCAATGAAAACGTCGGCCTGGCCACGCTGCGATGGGTGGGCGTGGTGACCGCTGTGGGCGTGGGGCTGCTCTTCTGGCTGGGCAGGCAGATGGATGCCGCCAGCTTCTCCGACTCCGAAGCCCACAGCATGGGCGTGAACCTCAAGCTGCTGCGATCGCTTCTGTTTGCCACCTCGAGCATCCTGGCGGCCGGGGCGGTGGTACTCGCCGGCCCGCTGGCGTTTGTGGGATTGATCTGCCCGCACATCGCCCGACTGCTGCTCGGGCCGGGGCATCGGTCGCTGGTGATCGGCTCGGCGATGCTCGGCGGCGTGCTGGTGATCGGCGCCGATGTGACGGCCGTGGCGCTGGATCGCGGGCAGGGGCTGATGCCCATCGGCATTTTCATTGCGATGCTCGGCGGGCCGGTGTTCCTGTGGATGCTCCGCTCGACCATGGGTCGCGGGTTGTCCTGAAAGGTCATCGGTTACAATGCCCGCCCGGGGATTCGTGACCGAGTTGCATTGCGTCTTCAATCTGATGAGAGGTGTGTCATTCAACCATTCGCCGACCGATTGATGGAAGCCAGCCGTGAGAAGGGGGCTCCGATCTGCGTGGGTCTTGACCCGGTGCTTGAGAAGCTGCCTGAAGAAGTGCGTCATGGCGTGGATGGCAAGTCCGCCGCCGACGCTGCCCAGGCGCTCTACACGTTCTGCTCCGGCGTGCTCAGTGCGGTGGCGCCTTATGTGCCCTGCGTGAAGATTCAGTCGGCCTGCTTTGAACGCTATCTCTGGCCGGGCGTGGAGGTCTATCACCGCCTGATCGACGATGCCCGCGAGCTGGGCCTGCTGGTGGTGGCCGACGCCAAGCGTGGCGACATTGGCATCTCGGCCGAGCACTACGCCGCCGGCTGCCTGGCCGAGCCGACGTATGAAGACATGGGCGAACTGGCCGGCCCCGACGCGCTGACCATCAATGGCTATCTCGGTGCGGACAGCATCGAGCCTTTCCTCGAGGTGGCCCGCAAGCAGGGCAAGGGTCTGTTCGTGCTGGTGCGCACCAGCAACCCCGGCGGCGACGCGCTGCAGAGCCTGACACTCTCCGACGGCCGCCCGGTTTCGGACGCGGTGGCTCAGATGGTCGCAACGCTCGGCGGCGGTGCTGCTGATATCGGCCAGTCGGGCTACAGCCTGCTGGGCGCGGTGGTGGGCGCAACCAAGCCTGCCGACGCGGCCCGCCTGCGTCTGATCATGCCCCGGTCAATCTTCCTCGTCCCCGGCTACGGCGCGCAGGGTGGCGGCGTGAAGGATGTGCTTCCCTGCTTCAACAAGGACGGGACGGGTGCGCTGATCACCGCCAGCCGCTCGGTGCTCTTTGCGTTTGCCAAGAACACCGGAACGGACTGGCGCTCGGCAGTGCGCCAGGCGGCGCTGGAAATGCGCGACGAAGTGAAGGCGGGGATCGGCTGGTAAGGCAGATTTCCTTTGGCGCGGATGTTTGCGTTTGCCCCCGCGTGTCACCCATGACGGATGGGGGAGACTGATACGGGGTGACGAAGAGAGATCGCGTTACAAATCAAAAGGCCCTGGTACGGTGTACCAGGGCTTTGTTTATTTTTCGGAAGTTGATTGCGAGGAGAGTCGAGTTGAATGCGGGATGCGTCGAGTGGATTGCGGACTCCAATCCCGCTTACGACTGGCGTGTGATCACGGCGTCGGCCATGGTGATCAGGCAGGCGCGGGCGGGGGTGTCTGGCAGGATGTTCAGCTCGGCTTTGGCTTCTTCGACCAGCTTCTGAGCCGCAGCATTGGCGAACTGAAGTGAGCCGGTTTCCTGCAGGATCTGGCGGATGCGCTCGGACTGCTCGCTGCTGACCTGGCCGGCGTTGAGAATCGCCAGCAGGTCCTGACGCCTGGCCGCAGTGGCCGTGCGCAGGGCGTGGATCATAGGCAGCGTGAGCTTGCCTTTCTCCACGTCGCGGCCGAGGGTCTTGCCTACGGTCTGAATGTCGCCGGTGAGGTCCAGCACATCGTCGATAATCTGGAATGCCTTGCCCAGCTTTTCGCCGTAGAGGTAGAGCGATTCGCTGACCGCATCGTCGGCTCCGTGGAGCATGCTGCCCAGCTTGCAGCAGACGCCGCAGAGGCTGGCGGTCTTGCGGCGGATGATCTCGTAATAAGTGTCTTCATCGAGCTGCCAGTTCTGGCGGTTCGACAGCTGAAGCAGTTCGCCTTCGCAGACGGTGTTGGTCGCCCAGGCGATGACGCGCGACGCCGCCGTGGTATCCAGGCTCGAGCAGAGGTGATAGGCGTGGCTGATGAGATAGTCGCCCAGCATGACGGCCGTCTCGTTCCCGCGCAGCTGATTGACGGTCTGACCCTTTCGGCGGATCTGGGCCTCGTCGAGAATATCATCGTGCACGAGCGTGGCCATGTGGACCATTTCCACGACGGTGGCCACCACGCGATGGGCGGCCGTCACATCCTGCCCGCTGGGGCTTGAAGCCATGGCGGACACCAGGACCAGCATGGGACGGAGCATCTTCCCCCGGTAGCGCTCCACGTGCTGGACCAGCTGGTTGACGCATTCAAGGTCGCTGGTCAATTCGATAGCGAACTGGCGCTCGACCAGGGCCAGTTCTTCAGCCAGTTTCAGGCCTGTCGCCTGATCGCCGGGAGCAACCACGAGCATGGACTTATCTACCTCTAGAGGGAACGGGTAACCGTCATCAGGGCGGGAAAGTACAAAACCCGTCCAGTTCAACATGATACAACAACTGAGGGGGGATATGAAAACCGGCCCGGGCGGCCGTCCAAATTCATACCGGTTGGTATACTGAGGTGTTGACATTGAGCCCGATTAGGCTTAACGTCAATCAATAGACCATCTCGTCCCTTTGGGATGTGAAGAATGCGTCCGGTTTGCAGCATGTCGAGACACTCATGGCCGAAATGACCAAAGCCAATATTGACACGGTTCTGGGGCGCCTTGCAATTGAGCAGGGGCTGGCCACCACAGAAGAAGTGGATGAGTGTCTTAAGCTTTCACGCGACAGTGGCGAAATCAATCAGCGCAGCCTGGCCGAACTTCTAGTGTCCAAAGGGGTTCTGACCCGTGGCCAGGTGGAGCGTCTGCGTCCGCAGGCCGAAGAGCAGAAAGCCAATCAGCAGATTCCCGGCTATCAGATTATCCGCCGCCTTGGCGCTGGCGCGATGGCTACCGTCTACCTCGCCAGGCAGATCAGCCTGGATCGTCTGGTGGCGGTGAAGGTGCTGCCTCAGAAATTCTCGAACAACCCCGACTTCGTCAATCGCTTCTACGCCGAAGGTAAAGCGGCGGCCAAGCTCAACCACCCCAACATCGTTGGCGCGCTGGACGTGGGCAAAGCCGGCGAATACCACTACTTCGTCATGGAATACGTCCAGGGCCGGACGGTGCATGACGACATCGTGGCGCACAAGCACTTCCAGGAAAAGGAAGCGCTGGACCTGATTATCCAGGTGGCCAGCGCGCTGGAGCACGCCCATCAGGCGGGCTTCATCCACCGCGACGTGAAGCCCAAGAACATCATGATCACCGAGCAGGGCGTGGCCAAGCTCGCGGACATGGGTCTGGCCCGGGCGGTGAGCGACCGCGAAGCCGCCGAGGCCGAGCAGGGCAAAGCCTTCGGGACGCCTTACTACATTTCGCCCGAGCAGATTCGCGGCGAGGTGGATGTCGACTTCCGCGCCGATATCTACGGCCTGGGTGCGACGTTCTACCACATGGTCACCGGGCAGGTTCCCTTCGACGGGCCCAATCCGTCGACGGTGATGCACAAGCATCTGAAGGCCGACCTGATCCCCGCGGACCACATCAACCCCAAACTCTCGGCGGGCATTGCTGAAATCATTGATACCTGCATGGCCAAGGATCGCATGCAGCGTTACAACAGCACGACCGACCTGATTCAGGACCTCAAAGCCGTCCGGGCAGGCGAAGCGCCGCTGCAGGCCCGCAAGAAGTTTGACCTTGGCGCGCTGGCCAGCCTCGAAAAGACGGGCAAGCCCAATGTGGCTCAGCCCGCGGCGGCCACCGGTCCCAAGGCGATGACCGAACACCCCATGTTCTGGATCGCGGTGTCGGGCTGGGGCCTGGCGCTGCTGCTGCTGATTGTGGTCATCATCATGGCCTCCATCGGCGGGGCCGATTAATCCACTGATCTTCCTGGCAAGTTCTGTAGTCTGATGCGTGACGGGCCGGCTTGCCGGCCTTGCCTGTTTATCCGCTTGCGCACCGCCGGGGCAGGAGAAGCTGCATGTCGCAGAACCCCATCGCTCAGAAAGCGTCTTCCACCGGCATGAACCGCCTGTGGGCTCTGCTGATTGTGGTGTGTCTGGGGGCGGCGGTGGTCATCACGATCATCAATCGCAAGGCCCAGGCGCCCACTGAGCAGCAGCGGGCGCTCGCTGCGCAGGGCTGGGAGACATCGTTTGAACAGGCGGCCCAGCGGTCGGTCGCGGAAGGCAAGCCGATTCTGGTGGATTTCACCGCCGACTGGTGTCCGCCTTGCCAGTACATGAAGTATCAGATCTTCACCCTCGACCGCGTCATGCAGGCCCGGGCCGACCGCTTCATTTCCCTGCGGGCCGATATCACCTCGCGTTCCTCGCCGGGCATGCCCATGGCCATGCAGTATGAAATTCAAGCCACACCCACGCTGCTGATCCTCGATGCCCAGGGCAGGGAACTGGCCAGGCAGGTCGGGGCGCTGGATGAATCGTCGCTGCTCAAGTGGTTCGAGAGTGTCCCCTGAAGTCGGCCGTGGGGAGGATGCCTGCAGTCAGATTCATGGTCGCCTGTACTATGCGCAGGGCGGCTGTGGGGTAGAATCGTTTTCGACCTTAGTGCATGCATGACGTCAGTCCGTAACACACCCTTCCGGCCGGGCGGCCAGGACTCCTGCTGAATAAGGCGAAAACATATGACCTCTCCTCTCCAGTCACTCATCGCGTCGGGAACCAAAATCTGGCTTGACTCGGTCGACCCTGATCTGGTCCGCGAAAACTTCGAGATGGGCGCCACCGGGGCGACCTCGAATCCCATCATCATCGGCGACCTCATCAAGACAGGCCGATTCGATGACACGCTCGAAACGCTCATCAGCCAGGGAAAGAGCGATGAGGAAATCGCCTGGCTCACCACCGACAAACTCGTCTCGATGGCGCAGCAGGTCTTTCTGCCCATCTGGGAAAAGACGCGCGGCGACGATGGCTATGTGAGCTTCGAACTCGACCCGCTGCTGGAAGACACCAGCAACACGCTGTCGGTCAAGGAGAAGGCCAGCGCGTATATCGAGCTGGGCAGGCAGTGGGCCAGGGGGCATCGCAACCGCATGATCAAGATTCCCGCCACGCCGGGCGGGCTGGCGGCGATTGAAGAACTGGCCGCGTCGGGCGTGACGCTCAACGTCACGCTGGTGTTCACGCCTCGCCAGTATCGCATGGCCCGCGACAACATGTGGAAGGGGGCGCAGCGGGCAAAGTCGCGCGAGCACTTCAAGAGTGTGTATTCCATCTTCGTGTCGCGCGTGGATGTCTACACGCAGAAGCACGTGCCCGATCTGTCCGCCGAGGCCCAGGGGCAGGTGGGCATCGTCAACGCCAAGCGCATCTGGGCCGAGAACAAAGCGTTCTGGGCGGATAAGAATCTGCCTCTGCAACAGGAAATGATCTTCGCCAGCACGGGCACGAAGCTGGCCAGCGATTCGCCTGATAAATATGTCGAAGCCCTGGCCGGGGCGGACATCCAGACCAACCCGCCTGACACCAACGCCAAGGTCCAGAAGCTCGGTAAGAGCTATCGTTCCCACATTGAGGAACTGCCCGGGGCAGATGTGCTTCAGAGCATTGATTCAAACGTCAATTTCACGCATCTGGAAGATACGCTGATGCGTGAAGGGCTGGAAAAGTTCGCCGATCCGCAGAAGAAGCTCATTGCCCTCATTGGCCAGAAGCGTCAGTCGCTGCAGGCCGGGCATGCCAGACAGGGCTGAGCAGGGGGTTTGCGGAAGGAAATACAACGACTTGCGCTTGACCGATGCGCTGCGCCACTTGATACTTACCCAAGTTCGACAGCCGACGGCGGTCGCAGCCCAGATGACATTCGACTCCGGAGAGATTCATGATCCGTAACACGGAGCTTTCGTCCATGAGATATTCGCTTTGTGGCCTGCTTGTCGTTCTCGCTCTGCTGCTGGCCACCACCGGCTGCTCGTCCAAGCCCAGGCTTCATACCAGCAATTTCGTGGTGACTTCTCTCGATGCTCAGCGCATGGGCTACACGCCGCGCTGGGCCACGAACCTGCTGATTGATCCGTCCCAGAAAATGGCTCACATCACCCCGCTGGGCGACGTGATTGCCATCACCGAGCATCCCAGCAATGCCATCACCGTCATCGACGCCAACACGGGCAGCATCCGCTGGCGCAAGAAGTGGGTGACCGACGCCCAGACGCTCTTTGAACCCAGCCGCCTGGGGAACCATATCATCGTCAACTCCGACCGTGACGTGTTCCACCTGGACGTTCAGACCGGCCGACTGGTTTCGGTCTCGCGCATGCAGGACCAGGTCAACGACGGCCCGATGCTCACGGGCACGCTGGCGATCTTCGGCAGCAACCGCGGCCGCGTGTTCGCACACGACCTGACCACCGGTCACAGCCGCTGGGCCGCGGAAATGGCTGGCGGTGTTGACGTCCGTCCCATCGTGGCGGGCAACGGCGTGTTCATCGCCGACATCCTTGGCACCTTCGCCCTGTTTGAAGCCGACTCGGGTACCCGCGTCTGGACGGGCAGGACCTTTGGCAAGATCACGGCCCGCCCGGCCTACAGCAACGCCACCCAGCTGATCTATCTGGCCAGCGAAGACCAGAACCTCTATGCCATCAATCGTTCCACGGGCAAGGACCGCTGGATCTATCGCACTGGCGAGCCTTTCGTGGTCGATCCGGTCCTGCTGGGCAACACGCTCTTCGTGACCCAGTCTAACGGCCTGACCGCCATCGATGCCATTACGGGCAGCAAGCTGTGGAACATTCCCCATCGCTACCAGGTGGTGGACCTGATCGACCACAGGCTCATCGTCAGCTCCGGCGTTTACCTGATGATGATCGATGTGACCAATGGCAAGACGCTGCGTGAAGTGCCCTTCATCGAACGCGTCCAGTCGGTGGTGCCCGCCATCGACGACAGCCTGATTGTCGTCACGCCCCAGGGCAGGATGGTCCGTCTGGACCCGCATCGCTGAGCTGTCGCCGAGCCTGATCCTTCAGACAACCTGTCCCGCGACAGAGGCCTGTGATCTGCTTCCGGTGGGGATGCTGGTTTGAGCATCGCCCCGGCCGCTACGGATATCCGTTTCGCTGTACAATTAACCGGCCTGTATCGGCCGACGTTTTAATGACTTCCTTCCTCGGAATTTTCCCATGGCTGAATTCGTCCCTGTTAAACGCGCTCTGATCTCCGTGACCGACAAGACCGATCTGGTTCCTTTCGCCAGGCGTCTGCTCAACCACGGCGTGACCATCATCTCCACGGGCGGAACGGCCAAGGCCCTGACCGAAGCAGGCATCCCCGTGACCCCCATTGAACAGGTCACCAACTTCCCCGAAATGATGGATGGCCGCCTCAAGACCCTCCACCCGGCGGTCCATGGCGGTCTGCTGGCGCTGCGTGACAACGACGCCCACGTCAAGGCCATGATCGAGCACAACATCCAGGCTATCGACCTGGTGTGCGTGAACCTCTACGCCTTCGAAAAGACCGCCTCGACGCCCGATATCGCCGACGAGAAGGTGATTGAGCAGATCGACATCGGCGGCCCGAGCATGATCCGCTCGGCGGCCAAGAACCACCGCTTCGTGGCCGTGGTGACTGACCCTTCGCAGTACGACCGCGTGGCCAACGATATCGACGCCAACCGTGGCAGCACCAGCCTGCAGCTGCGCAAGGAACTGGCCTCGGCGGCCTTCGCCCGCACTGCGGCGTACGACACCGCCATCGCCACCTGGATGGGCCAGCGCGACTCGCAGGGCGGCCAGCCTTCGATCTTCCCCGATCCGCTGGTGCTCCAGTTCCGCCGCGCCGAAGAAATGCGCTACGGCGAAAACCCCCATCAGCTGGCGGCTCTCTACGTCGAGCCCGGCTGCGTGGAAGCCAACGTCGTTTCCGCTCAGCAGCTTCATGGCAAGCAGCTTTCGTTCAACAACATCAATGACGCCAACGCGGCGCTGGAACTGGTCAAGGAATTCACCACCCCGGCCGCGGCGGTCATCAAGCACACCAACCCCTGCGGCTGCGCGGTGGGTGGCGATCTGAAGCAGGCCTTCGAGCGTGCCTACGCCGGCGACCCGCTGGCGGCGTTCGGCGGCATTGTGGCGCTCAACCGCAAGGTTGATCTGGCCACCGCCACCGCTATCACTCAGGGTGAGAAGTTCCTGGAAGTGATCGTCGCTCCGGAATACGACCAAGACGCGCTGGAACTGCTGCGCAGCCGGTGGAAGACCGTCCGCCTGCTGGCCACCGGTCAGCTGCCCACGCCGGGCCAGCGCGACCGTCGCCAGATCGACATCAAGCGCGTCATCGGCGGCCTGCTTGCTCAGCAGCGCGATATGGAAAATATGTCGCCCATCACCTGGCAGCACATCGCCGGCCCCAAGGCTGCGGATGCCATCCTCGACGACCTGCATCTGGCCTGGATCGCCTGCAAGCATGTGAAGTCCAACGCCATCGTCCTGGCCCGCGAAGGGCAGATCGTCGGTGCTGGCGCCGGCCAGATGGACCGCGTGGAATCCTGCAAGATCGCCATCGAGAAGGCCAACATCCGCGGCCAGAGCCGTTCGCAGGGCGCTGTGGCGGCCTCCGACGCGTTCTTCCCGTTCCGTGACGGCCCGGACACCCTCATCAAGGCCGGCGTCAAGGCCATCGTCCAGCCCGGCGGCTCGAAGCGCGACGATGAAACCATCGCCGCCTGCAACGAAGCCGGCGTGACTCTCATGTTCACGGGCAAGCGCCACTTCAGGCATTGAGTCGCGGGCGTGAAGAGCCTCCATACAGTGGATGGATTCTGCAGCACCGCGCCTGATGACCTTCCCATAACCACAAAGCCCAGCCATGGCATGGCTGGGCTTTTTTCATGGAACAGGAATCATTTACCTCGGAAAAAGACAATAAAAAACCCAGGCCGTGATGGCCTGGGTTTGAATGAATCCGATGCGGTCTGGAATTACTTCTTGTTCCAGAACTTGGCGCCGTAGACGGCCGAGTCACCCAGTTCTTCCGCGATGCGGATGAGCTGGTTGTACTTGGCGTTACGGTCGCTGCGGGCCGGGGCGCCGGTCTTGATCTGACCGCAGTTGGTGGCCACGGCGATGTCGGCGATGGTGGAGTCTTCGGTTTCGCCCGAGCGGTGGCTGAGCACGGCCGAGTAGCCGTTGCGCATCGCCAGGTTCACGGCGTCGAAGGTTTCGCTGAGCGTACCGATCTGGTTCACCTTGACCAGGATCGAGTTGGCCGTCCTGGTTTCGATGCCCTTGGCCAGGAACTTCGAGTTGGTGACGAACAGGTCGTCGCCCACGAGCTGGACCTTGTCGCCAACCTTGTCGGTGAGCTTCTTCCAGCCATCCCAGTCGTTTTCGGCCAGGCCGTCTTCGATGGAGCGGATGGGGTACTTCTTGCACCACTCGGCCCAGTAGTCGACGAGCTCATCGCTCTTCCAGACCTTCTTGGGATCGCTCTTGAAGAAGACGTAGCCCTTCTTCTTGGCATCCCACATTTCGCTGGTGGCCGGGTCCAGGGCGACGAAGATCTGCTTGCCAAAATCGTAGCCGGCTTCTTCGACGGCTTCGGCGATGACCTTCAGCGCGTCTTCGTTGTCCTTGAGGTTGGGGGCGAAGCCGCCTTCGTCACCCACCGCGGTCGACAGGCCACGCTTGTGGAGCACCTTCTTGAGGGTGTGGTAGATTTCCACGCCAGCACGCAGGGCGTCTTCAAAGTTGTTGAAGCCCCAGGGCTGAATCATAAATTCCTGGAAGTCGACGTTGTTGTCGGCATGCTTGCCACCGTTGAGGATGTTGAGCATCGGAACGGGGAGCACCTTGGCAGCAGTTCCGCCCAGGTAGCGGTAGAGGGGCACGCCCGTGCCTTCAGCAGCAGCGCGGGCAGCAGCGATCGAGACGCCGAGCATCGCGTTGGCGCCGAGCTTGCTCTTGTTTTCCGTGCCATCGATCTCGATCATCAGCGAGTCGATGTATTCCTGATCGCGCACGTCCAGACCCATGAGTTCAGGGGCGATCACGTCGTTGATGTTGTTGACGGCTTTGAGCGTACCCTTGCCCAGGTACTTCTTCTTGTCGCCGTCGCGCAGTTCGACTGCTTCGTGTTCGCCGGTGCTGGCACCGCTGGGCACCATGGCGCGGCCGGAGATGCCATCACCGATGTGCACTTCGACTTCGACGGTGGGGTTGCCACGGCTGTCGAGAACCTGCCGGCCGTGGATCCATTCAATTTCAAAACTCATATGCTTTCCTTTCGTGGGGAGAAACCTTGCTGTTGTGCTGAGTCTGACCATTTCTGGCCAGCCCAAGAATGTAGCAGATTCAGCCCACGGTTCAAAAACGTATTGGGGTTGATTACGTTAGAATAAGTTTCACTTATTCCATGGGCAGGATCCTTGATGCGCTGGATCTGGCATATTTTCTGGTCGTTGTGTCTGCTGCTCTCGCTCGGCTTTTCCGCCCTGTGGATCAGCGGCCAGTGGTGGACCTTCCATTACTACGACAGACCTGCCCCGGACCACTGGCTGCGCAGCGCGGTCTTTGTCGACGATGGCTTTGCGCTGATGTGCATCTGGTACCCCCAGGCCCAGCAGTCACTCATCCAGCCCGGGGAGGAGCAGGGCTTCATCGAGGCCAAAGATCCCAAGTGGTGGGAATACCCCAAGGAACTCTTCCCCGATCCGACATTCCACTTCGCATGGGTGACGGTTGACCTTGCTCCCCGCCGACCAGGCAGCATCGGGCTGGACTGGATCTGCGTTCCTCTGTTGTACCTGATCATCCTGTTCCTGCTGCCTTCATTGGGGCAGGTGGCTCGCTGGCTGTTCTTCCGCCGACGAAGAAAGAAGGGCCACTGCGTGAAGTGCAACTACGACCTGCAGGGCATCACCACAGGCGTGTGTCCCGAATGCGGGCATGTGGTGAAGAAGCCCGTCGTGAAACCGCTGAACGCAGCGCTGGCGGGGAACGAAGGCAGCGTATCCACGACTGAAATCAGCGATGATGCCGATGGCGGCGATTGATGATCCGTCGCGCTGCTGCTGTAGGGTTGTGGATCGTGCAGGCATGTCATCTGATACGCATCTGCTGTTTGTGAATGAGCGTTTTGGGCCTTTATTACAAGCGCCGGACGCTCATTCGTCATCCCCGCGCAGACGGGTTTTTTTGCTTTTATGCTCATGAATACTGACATAATGCTGTCAGTCTGATTTGATAGTATTCCCGCACGATCTTGAAATACTTTCGGGAAGGGAATACCGATGTACGGAGCTGATAGGAAAAAAGAATTGTCTGATGTTGTCGTGGTTGAATCGAAGAGTGCCGCCCTTATGGGCATGGAGATCAAGGCAGTGTACGCCTACCTTTCCGGGCGATGCGAAGGAACGGCGCCTCTGGATTTTTCAGGCACGGTTACGGTTATGGGTGAGATTCACTACGCGAAGGAAAAAGCTCGCCAGAGACAATTCGTATTCCACATGGTCCTTTACAATTCCCAGGATCAGGTCATTGGTGTTTCCTCCTCAAACCTCACCTCCGATCCCATCCTGGATTATGATGTTTTTGAAATGAATTGTGCCATACCTATCGAGGATGTTCACCAGATCAGGCTTTATCCTGCCAAAGAAGATTAAAGCTGATGAGGTGGATCAGCTTACAGGCTGCATGACCGAATATGACAACGCCCGGACCCTCGCGGATCCGGGCGTGTTTTTTTAATTCCATCAGATGCAGCTGTCTCACTGCTTGAGCGACTTCATATCGATCACGAAGCGATATTTCACATCGCTCCTGATCATACGCTCATAGGCAGTGTTGATGTCCTGGATGTTGATCAGTTCGATATCGCTGACGATGTTGTGCTGGGCGCAGAAGTCGAGCATTTCCTGGGTTTCGGCGATGCCGCCGATGAGCGAGCCGGCGAAGTTGCGGCGGCCCATGATCAGGTTGAACACCGAGACAGGCAGCGGCTTTTCGGGTGCACCAACCTGTACCAGCGTGCCATCGACCTTGAGCATGTTCAGATAGGCGTTGATGTCATGCTCGGCCGAGACGGCGTCGAGGATGAAATCGAAGCTGCCTGCGTGCTTTTCCATCTCGTCCGCATTCTTCGAGATGATGACTTCATGCGCCCCCAGGCGGATGGCGTCGTCCTTCTTGTTAGGCGAGGTGGTGAAGAGCACCACGTGAGCGCCAAAGGCGCGGG
>Ga0207868_1000797_pt1 | contig 28124 bp, 24 predicted proteins | sample Passage237B_FD_187370 | JGI IMG/M metagenome (GOLD analysis project Ga0207868, IMG submission 187370) | Cellulose adapted compost microbial communities from Newby Island Compost Facility, Milpitas, CA, USA - Passage2 37B (SPAdes) (version 3) ... | reverse complement strand
GTCCTACATGGGCGGCAAGTTTCCGCTCTCGACCTATCTCGCCGGAGAGGTGCGGGCCATGCTGGCCGACCCGGCACGCTGGTCGTCATTGCCCGACCAGGTGTCCGACTGGCTGCGCCTGCAGCGCGACAAGTCGGTCCTGCCGCCGCGCGACCGGCTGCTGGTCGAGACGTTCCCGCGCGGCAACCGCTTCTACATGATCGCCTATCCTTTCGAAGGAAGGCTCGCGCACCAGACGCTGGGCATGCTCCTCACCCGCCGGCTGGAGCGGGCGCGCGCCCGCCCGCTGGGGTTTGTCGCGACCGACTATTCGCTCGCCGTCTGGGCGCTGGACGATCTCGGCGCGCTGTTCCGCGGCAGGCTGCCGCTCTCGGACCTGTTCGACGAGGACATGCTGGGCGACGACCTCGATGCATGGCTCAACGAGAGCTGGATGTTGAAGCGCACCTTCCGCAATTGCGCCGTCATTGCCGGGCTGATCGAGCAGCGCCATCCGGGCCAGGAGAAGACGGGCCGGCAGATCACGGTCTCGGCCGACCTCATCTACGACGTGTTGCGCAGCCACGAGCCGGACCACATCCTGCTGCAGGCGACACGTGCCGACGCCGCCGCCGGGCTGCTCGATGTCAGCAGGCTTGCCGAGATGCTCTCGCGCGTCCGCGGTCGAATCATGCATAAGGAGCTTGAGCAGATTTCGCCGCTGGCGGTGCCGATCATGCTCGAGATCGGCAAGGAATCGATAGCCGGCGAGGCCAACGAGAGCCTGCTGTCGGAAATCGCCGACAGCGTGATCGCGGACGCGCTGGGCGGGATGGACCTGTGACGCAATGAACGCTTTGATGCCGACATCTTCCGCCAGCGCCCGCGTCGCCGAGATCGCCCTTGCCGGCATGGAGGCTGTGTGCGACCCGCGCGGCGCGCTGTTCGTCCCTGCCTGGCGGCTGCTCGCCGTGTCCGACCTGCATTTGGAGAAGGGCGCGGCGCTCGCCCGGCGCGGCTCGCTCGTGCCGCCCTACGACACCGCCGCGACGCTCGCGCGCCTGCGCCACGTCATCGACGACTACCGCCCGCATATCGTGGTCAGCCTTGGCGACAGCTTCCATGACGGGCAGGGTTCGGCACGGCTGCCGGAGGTCTTCCGGTCGGCGCTCAGGGACATGATGGCAGGCCGCGACTGGTACTGGATCGCCGGCAACCACGATCCGGACGCGCCGGACGATCTGCCGGGCCGCTCCGTGCAGGAGCTCGTCGTCGGCCCGCTCACCTTCCGCCACGAGCCGGTGGCGGGTGCCGGCAATGGCGAAATCGCCGGCCACCTTCATCCCGGCGCGCGCGTCGTCCTGCGCGGCCGCTCCGTCCGCCGTCCCTGCTTTGCCAGCGACGGCAACCGGATGGTGATGCCGGCCTTCGGCGCCTACACGGGAACGCTCAACGTTCTCGACCGCGCCTATCATGGCCTGTTCGGCGTGGAGCGGCTGATCGCCTACATGCTCGGCAGGGGCCGCGTGTTTCCGATTGCAGGCGCGATGCTGCGGGCAGGCTAGCCGTTCGCCGTTGCCGCGAAGGCGATGACCATGGCAACGACCGCGACCGCGGTGAGCTGCGTGCGCAGCCGCACGAACCAGTCGGGCAGCTCGCCGGCCTGTCCGGCGAGCGCGTCCCATGCGCCTTGCGCGGCAAAGGCCACCGCCAGCAGCACGAAGGCATAGTTCGGCGGGATGAACAGCACGCCCCAGGCGAGCAGCGGCGGCAACACCGCCAGCGCCATGTCGCGCACCGTCCGCGGATGGACGCCCGCGAGCGCCGCGCCCCAGCGGGCGCCGCCCAGAAAGGACAGCACGATCGCCGAATAGGTGGTCAGCAGCTTGATCGTCATGTCGCGCCACACGTGATCGACCGGGATGCCGGCCAGCCACAGCGACAGCACCGCGAGCGGGATCAGCCCGGCGAAGCCCAGTCGCGTCGCGAGCGCGCGGTTTGCGTCAGCTCCTGCGGCTGGATGCTCCGCATTCACGCTCATGCCTATTCCCTCCGGAATACGATGCTGCCGACCCAGCCGGTCGCAGCGGCGAGCAGCACGGCGAACAGGCCGTAGAGCAGGCCGTGGTCGCGGGCCGCCTCGAACAGCCGCTGCTCGAAACCGGCCTTGTAGATGGCGAGCGTGGCGGTGGACTGCGCCACGAACGCGCCGTTCTTGAACAGGAAGGCGCGCGCCCGGTGCGTTCCGACAGGCACGTTCGGCGCGAGCGAGACCGTTGCCCTGAACAGGGTCGGCGACAGGAAATGGACGCCTCCGACCCGCTCGTTGTAGAGGCCGGTGGTCTTCTTGAGATTGCGCAGCGCGTCCCTGAATTCCTGGATGGTCGGAGCATTCCCCGCGTCCAGCGCCTGCAGGTGGATGTTGTCGGCGCCGAGCGACATCTGCTGGTAGGTCGTCGGATCGGTGATGTCCTGGAACTGGCGCGTCGTCGCCACCGAATAGGAGGCCGGCACGTTGACGAACGTCTCCGATTCCGTGTTGATCCACATGCCGAGCACCCGGTCCTTGCGCCGCACGAGGACCGCTCGGGCCGGCCCTTCCAGCACGACGATGACGTCGTAGCGTCCCTGCCGGCTGACCAGCGGATCGATATTGGCGAGTGCCCCGAAAATGGTGAGGTCGGCACCCGCGAAGTCCGACGTGATCGAAAGCCGATCGATGGAAAGCCCGATCTGGATGCCTTCGCGTATCGGCTGCGCCTCGTCGGGCGGCGCCGGCTGGGCGTGAGCGCCGGCCGCGCCGAACAGCAATCCGATGGCAAGTGCGAAGGCCGCGACGCGCATCATTCGCTCCCGTCCGGGGAGGCGAGCGAGTAATGGTTCGTCGGCTCGACGAACAGATCGAAGGCGAGCCGCAGCGCCACCCCGAGCACCAGTATGGCAAGCAGGGCGCGCAACTGCTCGCCCCTCAGCTTCTGTCCGGCCTTGGCACCGTATTGCGCGCCGGCGACGCCCCCCACCATCAGCAGGAAGGCGAGCACGATATCGACGGTCTGGTTCGCCGTCGCATGGACGACGGTCGTGTAGCCGGAGACGAAGATGATCTGGAACAGCGAAGTGCCGACGACGATGCTGGTCGGCACCTTGAGCAGGTAGATCAGCGCCGGCACCATGATGAAGCCGCCGCCCACGCCCATGATCGCCGCCAGGAAGCCGACCCCGGCGCCGAGCCCGAGCACCGGTATGACGCTGACGAACAGCTTGGACGTGCGGAACCGCATCTTGAGCGGCAGCCGGTGAATCCAGTTGTGCTGACCCGGCTTGCGCGTTTGCAGCGCAGCCCCCCCGCGTGAGCGGCGTATGGCGTTGATGCTTTCGACCAGCATGAGGCTGCCGACGATGCCGAGCAGTACGACGTAGAGCAGGGAGATGAAGAGATCGAGCTGGCCGAGCCGGCGCAGAATGGCGAACACCAGCGCACCGATGCTGGAGCCGGCTATGCCGCCGAGGAACAGCACCGTTCCGAGCTTGATGTCGAGCGTGCCGCGTTTGAAATGGGCGATGGCGCCGGAGATCGACGAGGCAATGACCTGATTGGCGCCGGTCGCCACGGCGATTGCCGGAGGGATGTTGTAGAAGATCAGCAGCGGGGTGATCAGGAAGCCCCCGCCGACTCCGAACATCCCGGACAGAAACCCGACCGCGGCGCCCATTGCAACAAGCACCAGCAGGTTGACGGACATCTCTGCGATCGGGAGATAGATGCTCACCCGTGAAACTCGATCGAAGCTGCGCGGCGGACGTCCCCTGCCGCCGGAATTCACCCAGGAATTCGGCCGTTCATGCGCCGGGAGAGGGACCGAGTCAAACGCTTCCGTCGGGCATGCCTAACCGTCGCGCAACTTCGCGCATCGGCCGCGGCGCAAGGCGTCGCGCGGCCCCCTTTCGCGGCTACTTGCGCGCCAGCAGCGCCTTCACCAGCTTCTCGCTGATCTCGCCGTCCGCCTCCATTCCGTTGTCTGCCTGGAACGCCTTGATTGCGTTGCGGGTCTTCTGCCCCAGGACCCCGTCCGCCGGCCCTGCGTCGTAGCCGTTCTTGTTCAGGATCGACTGGATGTTGGTGATTGCCTGCTTGACGTCGAGATTGGCCGTGCGGGGGGCGTCCGACCACTCCTCGGGAATCTCGACGATGTTGGCCTCGGGGTCGACCGGCCGTGCCTTCCACAGCTCGGCTGCCTGCTTCGCCTTGACCAGTTGTTCCGGCCGCAGCGCCTTGGCCACCTCGTCACGCTTGGCCTCGGCATCCTTGTCGCCGGTCTTGGCAACCAGCGCGAACCATTTGTACGACTCCTCCAGGCTCTGCGGCATGCCAGCGCCCTTCGCGGCGAGGATGCCCAGATTGTACTGGCTGTCCTTGACGCCGAGCTCGGCCGCCTCGAGGAACCACCGCGCTGCCGCGTCGTTGTCGACCTTGCCGTCGGCGCCCATGGCGTAAAGCACCGCGAGGTTGTGCATCGCGCTGGCGTTGCCCTGCTTGGCTGCCTTCTCGTACCATTCCTTCGCCTTGGCGATATCGCGATCGGTGCCGAGACCCTTCTCGTAGAAATTGCCGAGGCGATACTGCGCCGGCGCATAGCCGAGTTCGGCGGCGCGGCCGTACCATTCGGCTGCGGCGACCATGTCGTTGTTCACCCCGCGGCCGTCGGCATAGCGGGTGGCGATCTCGAACATCGCCTTCGGGTTTCCGCTGTCGGCCGCCTCGCGCAGAGCCTCGTTGCCGATCTCCGCCGGGGCGGGTGTGTAGGACGCCGGCAAGCTTTCCACGGGATCGGTGGCAAGGGCGGCCATCCGCGCCGGCTGCTCTTCGGACGCGCCGTTCGCGCTCTCGGCATCGGTCGCCGCGCTCTCGGCGAACACAGGACCCGGTTCGGAAGTGCCGGCGGTTGGTTCATCGAGGATTGGCGCCGGCGCTTCGGCTTCTGCGGTCTCCCGCTCCGGCTGCACATCCGGCACCGCAGACGTCCGTTCGGGAGCGGGTGCGGCTTCCGCCGCGACGCGCACGGGCGGCGTAGCAGTCGCCTCTTCAGCAATCCGCGGCGCCGGAGCGGCAACCTCCGGCATCGCTTCTGCCTTGAGTGCGGGCTGATCCGCGGGCGTTTCCAGCGTCGCCTCGGCGACCGGTCCGAAGTCACCGGGCCGGAAGGCATTGCTGAGCTGCCAGCCGGCGAGCACGACCATCAGTGCGGTCGCGCCCAGCAGCACCGTCTTGCGCCGTGCCTTGAACATCTCGCCGATCTTGAGCTTCCCGCCGACCGACGCCTTTTCGCCCGACAGCTTCGTGGTCTGCGCTTCGGCAGCCGCCGCCTGTGCGGCGCGCCTGGCCGCGGCGATGAAGTCGGACTTCGCGGTCTCCGAGGTGCCGGCACTCTGGGTGCCGTTCTGCTCGCGGACGCGGCGGATGATCGCGTTGAGATCGGGAGCGCCCGAGCCTGGCTCCAGCGGCTGGTTGGCGAGCTTCGCGTCGATCGGCTCCTCGAACGACGGGTCGTCCGCGACGTTCGGCCTGGCTGGTTCGGCCGCCGGTTCCCGTTCCTTGCGGAAAGCGCGGGCAAGTCCGCTGAGCATCGAGACCTTGCCGTTGCCGGTCTCCGGCCCTTCGGCGGCCTGGTCCTTGTTGAGTGCGTCCTTCGCTGCCGCTGCGGCGGCTTCCGCCGGCGAGCGGGTATGCGCGGAGACCGCACTGCCGCGCCCGAAATCCGCGCGCGCGAATTCGTCCTCGTCGTCGTCGAGCAAAGGCGCTGCGCCAATATGCATCTTGTCCGGCTGGGGGGCAGTTCCATGTTCCAGCGTGCCCAGCCGGTCCACGATCTTCAGCAGCGTGTCGTGGATGGCCTCGAAAGTCTTGGCGTTGCGCTCGTCGGAGCGGCGGGCGAGCTGGTCGAGGGACTTCAGCTCCGCCGCAAGGCTGGCGACGGCGGCGGCGTCCGACTGGTTCTGCGCCATGGCGGCGACGGCGTCCTGCGCTGCACGGCGGGCTGCCTCCAGGATCGCCTCGCGGCCGCCGGCGAGCGACTGCTCGAGATGTTCGAGACGCGGCGCGAGATCGTCGAACTCGGGCAGCGGGTTGCTTGGCCGCGACAGATGCTCCGACAGTGCCGCGACCTGCGATTCCAGATTGCGGATCACGTCGGGATCGATGCCGGCCGCCATCCTCGCCGACTGTTCGAGCCGGTGCGAAATGTCCTCCAGACGCTGCTCGAGCTCCAGCGAGCGCGTTCCTTCCGTGGCGATCGTGCTGTTTTCGAGCCGCGCCGCGAGTTCGGCGAACCTGTTCTCGATGGTTTCGAGAATGCCGCGCTGGTCGAGTTCCGCCGGGCCCTGGCGCTCCACGCGCTGGGCGAAGTCGTCCAGCCGGCGCTCGAGTTCCCGGAAAAGCTCGTGCCCCTGTTCGACAGCGTCCTCTTGCCGACGCTCCAGCACCTGCGACAGGCGAACGAATCGCTCTTCCAGCCCCTGGAAAAGCGCATTGGCCTGGGCGGCGCCGGAATCCCCGGCCAGGTGATCCGATATGATGGCGATCTGGTCGGCGAGGCGCGCGACCACCGTTTCGGGGACGTCGACGCGCTGGGCGATCTCGTCGACCCGCTGTGAAAGCCGGTTCAGCCGCTCGATGATTTCGCCCGACGACTGCTCCTCGAGCAGTTCGTCGATCTGCCGGGCGAGCGAGTTGACCCGCGCCTCGATCCGCTCGAACGGCTCGTGGTCGAAGCTGACCGTCTGCGCCATCGGGGCAGACGCCGCGATCGCCCGCGAGATCTCGTCGAGCCGCTGCTCGATCAGCGCGAATGCGTCGGGCATGGTCGTGCCGTACTGGCGGGCGAACTGCTCGACCGATCCGGCAAGCGTCCTGATCCGCTCTTCGAGCGAGCGCACGGAGAGCGACTCCGGCAGCCGGTTTACGCTCTGGCTGATCTCTTCGAGTTGCCGGTTGAGTGCGTCGAGGTTCGGCCGCAGGTCGCGGCCCGGGGCATCGATGCGGCTCTCCAGCTTCGACCAGCGACGGTCGAACTCGTCCCACCGGCGGCCGACGGACCTGACCGTCTCTTCCCGCGCCAGCGAATCGAGCGAATGCTTCACCTGCTCGAGTTCGAGCCGCAGCATGTTGACGCTCTTGTCGTCGCTGCGCTCCGCGAGCGATCGGACGGCATCCGAAAGCCGCTCGAATTCGGCGGCCAGTTCCGCGCCGTTGATGGCCGGGGCCGCGACATGAAGGCGCTGGATATCCTGGCGCAGCGCGTCGAATTCACGCTGCAGGCCCTGGCTCATCTGCAGCCGCAGTTCCTCGCGCATCGCCTTGAGTTCCGCGGCGATCTTGCCGATGCCGTTGAGGCCGTCCTCCTGGCGGCGCGTGGTCTCCAGGTCGCGCGCCAGCGTGCGCAGGTCTGGTCGCGCGGCCGGCTGGCCATACGTTCCGGTCGCGGGCTGGGCATATGCGTCGGCGCGCGAGGGGACGAAGGCTTCGCGGCTTCGCTGCAACCTGCCTTCGAGATCGGCGAGGGTGCGATCGAGGTCATCGAAGGACGGGTTCGGCCTGCGCTGCCTGCCGGCATTGAGGGTGTCGAGGTATGACCGTCTCGTGTTCATCAAACGCCTGTCCGCGACCACGCCGGATTGGCCGGCTTCAGTTCGATCGTTCGGAACCGAGAGCAGCCGGAGCAGGCGGTTCAGTGATCGCTGAACCGTTGCCGGACCCTCGCCCCTTCGATTGGGAGCCGTGGGCAACAAGGGACAGGATAGCCACGGGGAACCGATGTCCTCACCTTTCCCCGATCGTGGTAAACAAGCCGTTAACCAACCTTACCGCGACAGTGCAATCACATCTTTCCCTGCGGCAGGTGTACGCAGTTGCCTCACCATGCCTGCGGGCCTATATGGGCCAGATGATCAGGGGCGCACCCAGCCGCAAGGCGGGTGCGTTCGCGTTTAAACCCGGACAAGAATCCCGCTATCCGGCGGACATCTGCATGCGACCGCGGCGGTGTCGCGATGCGGGGTCAAAAAGAAGGTCGATGATGGACATCATTTCAGCCGGCAAGGCGCCGGTTTCCCATGCTTCCCAGGACAAGGGCGACGAACTGACCCGCATTGGCGATATGGCACGTCTGTTCGGCGTCACCCTGCGGGCCCTGCGCTTCTACGAGGATAAGGGTCTGATCCAGCCGATCAGGCAGGGCACCACCCGCCTCTATACCAAGCGGGACAGGGCGCGCCTCAGGCTGATCCTGCTCGGGCGCAAGGTCGGCTTCTCGCTGCGCGAGGTCAAGCAGATGCTCGACCTCTACGATCCGAAGGGATCGAACACGCGGCAGCTGCGCCTCGTGCTGGACAAGTCCGAGCGCCAGCTCAAGCGCCTGGAGCGCCAGCGGCAAGCCCTCGAGGAGGCCATGCGCGACCTGCGCGGCCTGATCGGCGACGTTCGCGGCCAGCTCGAAGGCCCGCAGCGCCTCGTCGCCAACCGCTAGCGATTGCCTCCACCGTCTGCGTAAGCACCCTGCGTTTCCACGAAACGCGGGGCGCTGGCGCTTGCGCTCAGGGCAACCCCCCTCGGCCTTGCGCTTCGGATGCGGCCGCCCGCGACTTTCAACCGCATCTGCGCCTTCGACGGATTTTGACGTTTACGCAAACGTCAAAATTTTATACTAGACCCCATGCCGCTTGTCGTGCGCGATTCCGTGCGCGTGCCGATCTCATGCAGGAGTATGCCATGCCGACCTACAAGGCGCCGGTGCAGGACACGATGTTCGTGCTGAAGGATGTGCTCGGCTACGAACGCTATTCCAACCTTCCCGGATTCTCCGAGGCCACGCCCGACGTTCTCGAAGCGATCATGGAGGAGGGCGCCAGGCTCGCCGAGAACGTCATGCACCCGCTCAACCGGGTGGGCGACATCGAGGGCTGCGTGCGCCACGACGACGGCTCGGTGACAACGCCGAAGGGCTTCAAGGAGGCCTACAGGCAGTATTGCGAAGGCGGGTGGATCGGGCTCGCCGCTCCGGCCGAATATGGCGGGCAGGGGCTTCCCTACACGGTGCATTCCGCCGTCAGCGAATACATGATTTCCGCCAACATGGCGCTGATGATGTATCCGGGCCTCACCCAGGGCGCGATCGCCGCGATTCTGGCGCATGGCACCGAGGAGCAGAAGCGCACCTGGCTGCCGAAGATGGTCGAAGGGGTGTGGTCAGGCACCATGAACCTGACCGAGCCGCATTGCGGCACCGACCTCGGCATGCTGCGCACCAGGGCGGTGCCGAACGGCGACGGCACCTACAAGATCTCGGGCCAGAAGATCTTCATCTCCGCCGGCGAGCATGACCTGACCGAAAACATCGTGCATCTGGTGCTCGCCCGCATCGAGGGCGCACCTCAGGGAACCAAGGGCATCTCGCTGTTCATCGTGCCGAAATTCGTGCTGGACGCGGACGGCAATCCGGGCCGGCGCAACGCGGTCACCTGCGGCTCCATCGAGGAGAAGATGGGCATCCACGGCAATGCCACCTGCGTGCTCAACTACGACGAGGCCGAGGGCTACCTGATCGGCCAGGAGAACGGCGGCCTCAAGGCGATGTTCGTGATGATGAACGAGGCGCGCCTGGGCGTCGGCCTGCAGGGCCTGTCGCTGTCCGAGGTCGCCTACCAGAACGCCGCGGCCTATGCGCGCGAGCGCATCCAGGGCCGCTCGCTCTCCGGGCCGAAGGCGCCCGACAAGCCGGCCGATCCGATCATCGTGCATCCCGACATCCGCCGCTCGCTGATGACCATGAAGGCCTTCAACGAGGCCGGCCGCGCGCTCGTGCTGTGGACCGCGATCAAGTCCGACATCGCCCACCGGTCCGGCGACGAGAAGGACCGCGAGACGGCGGAGGACTACACTGGCCTGATGACGCCGATCATCAAGGGCGTGCTCACCGACCGCGGCTTCGAGCACGCGGTGATGGCGCAGCAGGTGTTCGGCGGGCATGGCTACATCGAAGAGCACGGCATGAGCCAGTTCGTGCGCGACGCGCGCATCGCCCAGATCTACGAGGGGGCGAACGGCATCCAGGCGCTCGACCTCGTCGGCCGCAAGCTGGCGCTGAACGGCGGCCGCGCCGTCCAGGCCTTCTTCAAGGAGGTCGGCGACTTCTGCGAGGAGAACCGGGCCGACGAGAAGATGGCGCCCTTCACCAAGGCGTTGAAGAAGGGCCTCAACGATCTCCAGGCCGCTACCCTGTGGCTGATGCAGAACGCGATGCAGAAGCCGGACAATGCCGGCGCGGCTTCGACCGACTACCTGCATCTCTTCGGGCTGGTCGCGCTCGGCTACATGTGGGGCCAGATGGTCAGGACCGCGCAGGCCAGGCTTGCCGAAGGCGCCGACGGTTCGGCCGCCTTCTACCAGAACAAGCTGTCCACCGGCCGCTTCTACATGGAGCGGATCATGCCGGAGACGGGAATGCGGCTCGCCCGCATTTCGGCCGGGGCCGATTCCATGATGGAGCTTGCGGCCGAGGCGTTTTGATTGGTCCAGCGTTTCTGCATCTGTTCAAGATTGAACTTTATTGCTAGTGCACGAGTGCCACACGACGGAGCAAAGGCGTGGCTTCTGATCCCGCGACAGTCCTGCAGCTGCCAAAACCCGCCTGGATGGGCGAGGACGTCGCCATGCTCTACGACATGGCGACGCGCTTCCTGACCGAAGAGATCGCGCCGAAATACGACGACTACGAGAAGGCCGAGATCGTCGAGCGCGCCGCCTGGGAGAAGGCGGGGGAGGCCGGCCTGTTGTGCGCCTCCATGCCCGAGGAGTATGGCGGCGCTGGTGGCACCTTCGCGCATGAGAGCGCGATCGCCGAGGCGCTTGGGCATGTCGGCACCGACGGCTTCGGCATCGCGCTGCACAACGCGATCGTTGCGCCCTACATCCTCCACTACGGCTCGGAAGAGCAGAAGAAGCGCTGGCTGCCGAGGATGGCGACGGGCGAACTGATCGGCGCCATCGCCATGACCGAGCCCGGCGCCGGCTCGGACCTGCAGGGCGTCAAGACGCGGGCCGAGAAGCACGGCAACCAGTACTCCATCTCCGGCTCCAAGACCTTCATCACCAACGGCCAGAACGCCAACCTGATCATCGTTGTGACCAAGACCGACCCTTCGCAGGGCGCCAAGGGCACCTCGCTGATCGTCGTCGAGACGGATGAGGTGGAAGGTTTCCGGCGCGGCCGCAACCTCGACAAGATCGGGCTGAAGGCCAACGACACGTCGGAACTGTTCTTCGAGGACGTGCGGGTGCCGACCGCCAACCTGCTCGGCAGCGAGGAAGGGCAGGGCTTCGTGCAGCTCATGCAGCAGCTTCCGCAGGAGCGGCTGCTGGTCGGCGCGCAGGCGATCGCCATGGCGGAACGGGCGCTCGCCGTCACCATCGATTACGTCAAGGAACGCAAGGCCTTCGGCAAGGCGATCCTGGATTTCCAGAATACCCAGTTCAAGCTGGCGGAGCTGAAGACCGAGGCCACGATCGGACGCGTCTTCTACAATGACTGCGTGGCTCGGCACATCGACGGCGGGCTCGACCCAGTCACGGCCTCGATGGCGAAATACTGGCTGACCGAACTCCAGTGCAAGGTGGCCGACGAGTGCCTGCAGCTCTTCGGCGGCTATGGCTACATGAACGAGTATCCGATCGCCCGCATGTGGCGCGACGCCCGCGTGCAGCGCATTTACGGCGGCACCAACGAGATCATGAAGCTCTTGATCGCGAGGTCCCTCTAGTGGCCCAATTCACCCTCCACGGCTTCTCCGAGTCCGGCAACTGCTACAAGGTGGCGCTCATGCTGCGGCTGTGCGAGGCCGACTGGGAGGTGCGCCGCGTCGCCTTCTTCGGCGGCGAGACCCGGAGTCCCGAATATCGCGCCGTCAATGTCATGGGCGAGGCGCCGGTGCTGGTACACCACAGGTCCGACGGCGATTTGACGCTGAGCCAGTCCGGCGCGATCCTGCTCTACCTGGCGCGGCATTTCGGCAAGTTCGGCCACCAGGCCGAGGCCGAAGAATACGAGATCCTGCGCTGGATCCTTTTCGACAATCACAAGCTGACCAGCTACACTGCGACCGCGCGCTTCATGCGCCACTTCCAGAAGAAGCTGGACGACCCGGCGGCGGAGTTCATCCATGCCCGTGCCAGGGGTGCCTGGAAGGTCCTGGATGCGCATCTCGCCGGCCGCGAGTGGATCGCTGCCGACCGGCCGACCATCGCCGACCTGTCGATCTGCGGCTATCTGTTCTGGCCGGATCAGATCTCGGCCGACTGGAGCGAGTATCCCGCGGTCCTGGCTTGGCTCGATCGCGTCAAGGCGCTGCCGGGCTGGGCAATGCCGGAAGAGCTGATGCCTTCGGGCATGTGAACGAACACGAACGAGCCGGAATGGCGTTGCCGGACCGGCAGATGCAAGGAGGCATCAATGGCTGAGGCATATGTCTACGATGCGGTCCGCACCCCGCGCGGGCGCGGCAAGAAGGACGGCTCGCTGCACGAGGTGCCCGCCGTGCGGCTTGCCGCCAGGGTGCTGGAGGCTGTGCGCGACAGGAACGGCCTCGACACGAGCCAGGTCGACGACATCGTTTTCGGCTGCGTCGATCCGGTCGGCGAGGCAGGCTCGGTGATCCCGCGCGCCGCCGCCTTCGAGGCGCGCTACGCGACCGAGGCGCCGGGCATGCAGATCTCGCGCTTCTGCGCATCCGGCCTCGACGCCGTCAATTTGGGCGCGGCCAAGATCGCGGGCGGCTCCGACGACATCGTGATCGCCGGCGGCGTGGAATCGATGAGCCGCGTCGGCATGGGCATGTCGGGCGGCGCCTGGTTCATGGACCCGTCGGTCGGCCTTCCGGCCTATTTCGTGCCGCAGGGTGTTTCCGCCGACCTGATCGCCACCAGATACGGCTTCTCGCGCGACGATGTCGACGCCTATGCGGTCGAGAGCCAGAAGCGCGCGGCGAAGGCCTGGGAGAAGGGCTACTTCAAGAAGTCGGTCATTCCGATCAAGGATCAGAACGGGCTCACCATCCTCGACCACGACGAGCACATGCGCCCCGGCACCGACATGCAGACGCTCGCCTCGCTCAACCCGTCCTTCGTCATGCCGGGCGAGATGGGCGGCTTCGACGCGGTCGCCGTCCAGCGCTATCCGGAAGTCGAAGCGATCAACCACGTCCACCATGCCGGCAATTCGAGCGGCATCGTGGATGGCGCGGCCGCCGTCCTGCTCGGATCGAAGAAAGGCGGCAAGGCGATGGGCCTGAAGCCGCGCGCGCGCATCAGGGCCTTCACCAACATCGGCTCGGAGCCGGCGATCATGCTGACCGGACCGGTCGACGTGACCAGGAAGCTGCTCAAGAAGGCGAAGATGACGCTCGCCGACATCGACCTGTTCGAGCTGAACGAGGCCTTCGCCAGCGTCGTGCTGCGCTACATGCAGGCCTTCGACATCCCGCACGACAGGATCAACGTCAACGGCGGCGCAATCGCCATGGGGCATCCGCTGGGGGCCACCGGCGCGATGATCTTCGGCACCGTGCTGGACGAGCTGGAACGCCGCGATCTCAGCACCGCGCTGGTGACGCTCTGCATCGGCGCCGGCATGGGCACCGCGACGATTATCGAGCGGGTCTGAAGGCGGGGAGAAGAAGAATGGCTGTCTACAAGAACTTCACCGTTGAGACCGATTCAGATGGCATCGCCCTCGTTACCTGGGACATGCCGGACCGCTCCATGAATGTCTTCACCGAGGAGGTGATGGATGAACTGGAGAAGATCGTCGACCGCGTCGCCGGCGACGACACCATCAAGGGCGCAGTGATCACCTCGGGCAAGGAAAGCTTCTCCGCCGGCGCCGACCTGACCATGCTGCAGAAGATGCTGGGCATGTATCGCGCCGAGGAGAAGAAGGACCGCGACAAGGCGATCCGCATGCTGTTCGACGGCGCCGGCCGCATGAGCTGGCTGTGGCGCAAGCTCGAGACCTGCGGCAAGCCGTGGGTGTCGGCGATCAACGGCATCTGCATGGGCGGCGCCTTCGAGCTGTCGCTGGCCTGCCACGGCCGCGTGGCCGCCGACAGCGACAAGGTGAAGATGGCGCTGCCCGAGGTGAAGGTCGGCATCTTCCCCGGCGCGGGCGGAACGCAGCGCGTCCCGCGCCTGACCGACACCCAGTCGGCGCTCCAGATGCTGACCTCCGGCCAGAACCTCTCGCCCAGGAAGGCGAAGTCGATGGGCCTGATCCACGAGATCGCCGCGCCCGACAAGCTGGTCGAAACCGCCAAGGGCATGATCAAGGCGGGACTCAAGCCGGTGCAGCCCTGGGACGAGAAGGGCTTCAAGCTGCCGGGCGGTCCGGTCTATTCGGCCGCTGGCGCAAACCTCTGGCCGCCGGCGATCGCAATTCTGCGCCGCGAGACCTACGGCAACTATCCGGCCGCCACGGCGATCCTGAAGTGCGTCTATGAGGGGCTGCTCGTGCCCTTCGACACCGCACTGCGGATCGAGCAGCGCTATTTCACGGAAATCATGCGCTCGACCGAAGCCGCGATGATGATCCGCTCGCTGTTCGTGTCGCTGCAGGAGCTGAACAAGGGCGCGCGCCGCCCGGCCGGCGTACCGGAGACCAGGTTCAGGAAGATCGGCGTGCTCGGCGCCGGCTTCATGGGCGCCGGCATCGCCTACGTCACGGCCAGGGCCGGCATTCCGGTCGTTCTCCTCGACCGCGACATCCCGTCCGCCGAGAAGGGCAAGCAGCATTCGGCCGACCTGATGGACGGGCTGATTAAGAAAGGCCGCGCGACCGAGGAGGAGAAGCAGAAGCTGCTCGACCTGCTGACGCCGACCGACGACTACAAGCTTCTCGAGGGCTGCGACCTCATCGTCGAGGCTGTGTTCGAGGACAGCGAGATCAAGAAGGGCGTCACCGAGAAGGCCGAAGCCGTACTCGCCAGGTCGGCGATCTTCGCCTCCAACACCTCGACGATTCCCATCACGTCGCTGGCCAAAAACTCGGCGCGGCCGAAGAACTTCATCGGCATCCACTTCTTCTCGCCGGTGGACAAGATGATGCTGGTCGAGATCATCCTCGGCAAGAAGACCGGGGACCAGGCCCTGGCGGTCGCGATCGACTACGTGCGGGCGATCAGGAAGACGCCGATCGTGGTCAACGACACGCGCGGCTTCTACGTGAACCGCTGCGTGCTGCGCTACATGTCGGAAGCCTTCCAGATGCTGATCGAGGGCGTGCCGCCGGCAATGATCGAGAACGCCGCGAAGATGGCGGGCATGCCGGTCGGGCCGTTGGCGCTGACCGACGAGACGGCGATCGACCTCGCCCAGAAGATCATGAAGCAGACGATCCGCGACCTCGGCGAGAAGGCGGTCGACCCGAAGCAATACGAGCTGATCAACACGATGGTCGACAAATACGGCCGCTTCGGCCGCAAGAACGGCAAGGGCTTTTACGACTACCCGCCGAAGCCGGCGAAGAAGCATTTGTGGCCGGAGCTGGCCTCGCTCTATCCGCAGCAGGATCCGGACAGGATCGACGTGGAGGAACTGAAGTCGCGCTTCCTCGCCGTCATCGCGCTGGAGGCTGCCCGTGTCATGGAGGAAGGCATCGTCACGGACCCGCGCGAGGCGGATGTCGGCTCGATCCTGGCCTTCGGCTTCGCGCCCTACACGGGCGGCGCGCTCTCCTACATCGAGGGCATGGGGCTCGAGAAGTTCTTGGCAATGACCAGGAAGCTGCAGAAGAAGTACGGCGCGCAGTTCAAGGCGCCGAAGCTTCTCTCCGACATGGCCGCCAAGGGCCAGACCTTCTACGAGCGCTTCGATCCCTACGGGAACAAGGTGAAAGAGGCGGCCTGACAGCTCTCCTCTCCCCGCTTGCGGGGAGAGGATGCCGGCAGGCAGGTGAGGGGCGGCACCTGCCTCGGCGGGAAAAGCCCCTCACCCGGCCCTTCGGGCAACCTTCTCCCCATGCACGGGGAGAAGAATCCGGAGTAGCTTCATGTACGTCTGGGGACGTCTCGCACGCATGGCTCTCACCGCGCGGTCGCGCGGGCGCTACCGCATGGGCGACGAGAGCCGGCTTTCGTTCCGCTGCCTGCCGACGGACATCGACTCCAACCTGCACCTCAACAATGCCCGCTACATGATGCTGGCCGATGTCGGCCGCATAGACATCTTCATCCGGGCCGGCCTGCTCTCGCATGCCCGCAAGCGGGGCTGGGCGCCGATGATGGGCGGCCTGCAGGCCGTCTACGTGCGCGAGATCGGGCTGTGGAGGCGCTTCGACGTGGTTTCCACCATCGAGACCTGGGAAGGCACGCAGGTGATCGGCCGCCATCGCTTCGAGCTGGAGAATGGCGAAACCGCCGCGCTGGTGATGACGACCGCCGGCATCTACAATTTCCGCGAGCGCCGCTTCATGCCGATCGACGAAATCGTGGCAGCGCTCGGCCGGAAGGTCGCGCCGCGCCCGCCGAGCGAGGAGGAGCGCATCTTCATGGCCTCGCATGCGGGACTGCGCAAGCTGGCGAAGGGCGATTAGCCGCAGCGTCTTTCGGCCTGATCCTGTGCGCTTCGGGGCTGACGGCAGGCAGCAGGTCCGGCGCGGCTGGACTCGGCGTCGATCTCGCCTTAACTAAGGCAAAAGGCATTTTTTCCTCTCGGCATGAGGAGCCGCCATGCTCTCGCACGACCAGGTCTGGGCGGCCATCGACGCACTCGCGGCGCGCCACTCGCTGTCGGCCTCGGGTCTCGCCAAGCGGGCAGGGCTCGATTCGACCGCCTTCAACAAGTCGAAGCGCCGTTCCGCCGATGGCCGCCCGCGCTGGCCTTCGACGGAGTCGCTTGCCAAGATCATGCAGGCGACCGGCGAAAGCCTGGAAGAATTCCTGGAGCTGGTCCGCGACGCCGGCCCCAGTGCGGGTGCCAACGGTGCCGTGCGCAGGACGGGCATACCGCTGCTCGGCTTCGCGCAGGCGGGTGCGGGCGGCTATTTCGACGATGCCGGCTTTCCGGTGGGGCAGGGTTGGGAGATGGTCGAATTCCCGACCCCGTCGCCCGAGGGCGCCTACGCGCTGGAGGTCCAGGGCGATTCGATGCTGCCGCTCTACCGCGACGGCGACGTGCTCATCGTCCAGCCGGGCGCGGCCGTGCGGCGCGGCGACAGGGTCGTCGTGAAGACCACGTCCGGCGAGGTGATGGCCAAGGTGCTGGTCCGGCAGACCATTCAGGCGGTGGAGCTGCTTTCTCTCAACCCCGATCATCCGAACCGGCACATCCCCGCGGCCGAAGTCGAATGGGTGGCGCGCATCGTCTGGGCGAGCCAGTAGCGCGATGCGCGGGCGTGCGATTTTCATCGCCGCTCTCGGGCTGATCGTGCTTTGCGCGGGGCTGCTTGCCGCGCGCGGACTGGTCGTGGACGAGCCGCCTTCCGAACCGCGCGAGGTGCAGGAGGCACGGGATGCGCCGGCGCAGCCCGTGCCCCTGGCGGAACCCGTCCCCGCCAGGCTGGGCCGGGTCCGTCCCGTCGCGCCCGAGGTGGTGGCGCTGCCTCAGATCCCGCCTTCCGAATTGCAGCGGGTGCCGCCGCGCGAGGCCTTGAGCCGCTTCAGCCAGCCCTTGCCGCCGCGGCCGCGGAACCGCGGCCGCATCTTCCGTCCGTTCATCGATGCCGCCGGCCGGGTCGCGGGCTCCGGTCTGGTCGTCACCATCGCCGGCGTGGTGGTGACGCCGCCCGGCAAGGTCTGCACCGACACCGATGGGCAGGAATGGCCATGCGGCGTGCGCGCGCGCACTGCCTTCCGCAGCTTCGTGCGTGGCCGCGCGCTCGCCTGCGACCTGCCTGAGGAACTGACCGAAACGAGCTACACCGTCGCCTGCACGCTCGGCGGCAAGGATGTCGGCGCGTGGCTGGTCGAGCAGGGATGGGCCGAGGCGGCGCCCGGCGGCCCGTATCCAGAAGAGGCGAACGCCGCGCGTGAAGCGCGCCGGGGCATCTACGGCGAGGCTCCGTCCGTCACCGCCGACATGCCCGAGGCAGCCGGGGCCTTGCCGCCGGAAGATGGCGACGACCCGCTGGCGGCGAACTGATCAGGCGACGAGCCGTCCTGCCAGCGCGTCTGCGATCAGCGCGCGCGTTTCCCCGATGCCGTAGAGGGCAACGAATGAACCGAAGCGCGGGCCGCGCTCCTGGCCGATCAACACGCGGTAGAGCATCTGGAAGAAGGCCACCGACACGCCCGGCCCGCCCTCGGGGCTGCGCTTCTGGTGATCCTGGTAGCGCTCGATGTGGCGCGCCACGTCGAGGATCGCGTTCTGGATCGTCTCGCCGTCGGCATCGGCCGGTAGCGTGCCGAGCTTGTCCGACAGCGCCTTGAGGGCTTCCGCTTCGACCTCGTCCGGTGCGCGGAAGCGCTTCGTCGGCTTCACGAAATCGTCGAAGTAGCGGATCGCGTAGCCGGTGAGCCGGTCGAGTTCGGGATGCGTGGCAGGCGTCACCCCCGGCGCATGGCGCGAGATGAAACCCCACAGCACGCTCCTGTCGTAGGCGTTGGAGGCGCTGACGAGATTCAGCAGCAGGGCAAACGTAACCGGCAGTTCGATCGCCGGCGGATTGCCGTTGTGAATGTGCCAGACCGGATTGCCGAGCCGCTCCTTCCAGTTCTGACGCGGATAGGCCGCGAGGAACTGGTAGTATTCGTCGACCGCGCGCGGGATCACGTCGAAGTAGAGCTTCTTGGCCCGTCGCGGCTGCTGGTACATGTAGAGCGCCAGGCTCTCCGTCGGCGCGTAGGCCAGCCATTCGTCGATGGTGATGCCGTTGCCCTTCGACTTCGAAATCTTCTGGCCGTTCTCGTCGAGGAACAGTTCGTAGACGAAGTGCTCCGGTGCCCGGCCGCCGAGCACCTCGCAGATGCGGTCGTAGACGCCCATGTTCGGGCCGTGATCCTTGCCGAACATCTCGAAATCCACGCCGAGCGCTGCCCAGCGGGCGCCGAAATCCGGCTTCCACTGCAGCTTGACGCTGCCGCCGAGGATCGACTGCGACACTTCCTCGCCGTCCGGATCGTCATAGGTGATGGTCGCATTGACCGGATCGACCCTCTTGATCGGCACATAGAGCACCTGGCCGGTCTTCGGCGAGATCGGCAGGAAGGGCGAGTAGGTCGCCCGGCGCTCCTCGCCCAGCGTCGGCAGCATGATCGCCATGATGTCGTCGTAGCGCTCGGCCACCTTCCGCAAGACGGCATCGAACCGGCCGGCGCGGTAATATTCTGTGGCGCTGGCGAACTCGTACTCGAAGCCGAATGTATCGAGAAAGCGCCGCAGCATCGCATTGTTGTGATGGCCGAAGCTCTCGTAGTCGCCGCCGAAGGGATTGGGCACGGAGGTCAGCGGCCTGTGGAGATACGGCTCGAGCGCGGCGCGGTCCGGCACGTTGTCGGGAATCTTGCGCATCCCGTCCATGTCGTCCGAGAAGCACAGCAGCCGCGTCGGCACCTTGTCCTCGGTCAGCACGCGGAAGGCATGCCGTACCATCGTCGTGCGCGCCACCTCGCCGAAGGTGCCGATATGCGGCAGCCCTGACGGCCCGTAGCCGGTTTCGAACAGCACCGCCTCAGGCCAGTCGCGGCCTTCGTAGCGGGCGATGATCTTGCGCGCCTCCTCGAATGGCCAGGCATTGCTTTCGGCCGCCGCGGCGCTGATGTCAGGTGTTATCGTGACAGGGGTGAGCTGCCCTTGAGCCATGTCTTCCGGTTCCGGAGGAGGTTTGCCGCAGGCGGTCTAGGCCCCGAGGGCGCGAACGTCAATCGGCCCGTGGTTTTTCCTTGCGAAGGGGGCCTTCTGCCGCATAGTTCTGAACCGCATCAGCCGGGAGCGGGATCGATGAAGTCACTGACCCCACAGGAAGCGATCATCTATCTGATGGTGATGGTTTCGGCATCCGATCGGGACATGGTCGATCCCGAACTATCGCGCATTGGCGCGATCGTCCGCACGCTGCCTGCCTTCCGCAAGTTCGACGAGGCCCGCACGGTGGACGTGGCGCGTGCCTGCCAGCGCTGGCTGCAGCGCGAGAACGGCTTTGACGAGATCCTGGACGCGGCCGCCGTCGCGATTCCGGTCGAGGCGCATGACACTGCCTATGCGCTCGCGGTCGACATCGCCGTCGCCGACCTGCAGGTCGAGCCGGAAGAGCTGAAGATGCTGCATATCCTGCGCGGGCGCCTCGGCGTCGACAAGGCAACTGTCGCCGCGATCCATCTCGCAGCAAAGGTCCGCCACCGCTCTTTCTGACGGCCCGTCGCCGGCTTCAGAAAAAGCTGATCGGGAAGTATCGCAGGTAGAGCTCCGAAAAGGTGCCGTCGATGTTGATGGCGCGCAGCGCGAAGTCGAATGCGTCGGCGAGCGCGGCATCCTCCTTGCCCACGGCGATTGCCAGACCGGACCCGAAATATTCGGGCGCGAGATACGGCCCGCCTACGAAAGCGCAGCAGCCCTGCGAATCCTGCCCGGCGAGCCAGAACGAAAGCCGCATGCCGTCGCCGAATGCCGCGTCGATCTTGTTCTGGCGCAGGTCGTCATACATCCATTCCGGCCTGGTGTAGGTCACCGCGCGTGCTTCGGGAAAGTAGTCGCGCAGCATCGCCTCGTGTTCCGAGCCGTCGATGACGCCGATGCGCTTGCCCTCGACGCTGCGATACATCGGCTCGGACAGCGTCGAGCGGCGCAGCGCCACGAAGCGGGCGGGAAAGCGCAGATACGACCGGGTGAAGGCGAATTCGCCGCGCTTCTCCTCGGTGATCGCCACACCGGCGATGATCGCATCGCCTTCGTTCTTCTCCAGGGCCGTCTGCAACTCATTCCACGGCAGGGCCTGGATCTGGCAGCGGTCGAGTATTTCGAGCCTTTGACAGATGACGCGGGCAAGATCGACGTGAAGGCCAGACAACAGGCCATTGGCATCGATGAAGTTGAACGGGGGAAAGTCCGTCGTGGTCAGGAACCGCACACGCGCATAAGGCGCCAGGTCGGGTTTGATCAGCCTTTCCTTGACGTCCCAGAACTGGGGAATCGTCGTGTTCTGCGCCAGCGCGGGCTGGGTCGCCAGAGCGAGCAATGCAAACAGCAATGGCACCAGCCTGCGCATTCCGGTCATCCGGCACGAATTCGTGCGGGATCGCTAGCATGGAGGCGCATTCACGGCAATTCGCGACACATTTTCTGTAGCGGGGTCTGGTGAAATGCGCGACAAATACAATCTGTGGTTAATGGTGGCGCAACTTCGCAGACCTTAATATACTGCAAGCAATTCTCGTTGGGAGGGGCGGCTCCGTGGTGAATTTCGACGACACGCTGAGCTACATCGACAAGATGCAGAAGGCGCGTTCGCCCGAAGAGGTCTGCCGCATCCTCATCGACGTGACCAGCCGGTTCGGCTTGACTGCACTCCTCGCCGGAACGGTGCCGAAGCCGGGTACCCCGCAGGAAGAACAACGTTCTCACGCGCTGCTTTGCGACTGGCCCAAGGAGTGGATGGAACGCTACGTATCGCTGAATTACGTCGACCGCGATCCGCTCGTCACCTACATGAAACGCACGCCGTCTTCGGTCTATTGGCATGAGGCGGTCGAGCTGGTGAATGCCGACCGAGCCGGGCGCGAGGTCTATGGCGACGCCAAGGCTTTCAAGCTGAACGACGGGTTCGCCATGCCGTTGGTCACGCTTGAGGGCGAGATCGTCATGGTGTCGCTCGGTGGTGACGAGATCGAGCTCTCGCCGGAAGCGCTCCAGATCATATCGCTGGCCTCCACCTTTGCCGTGGGGCGGGCAATGCAGTTGTCGGCGCAGAAGCCGGTGATCGAGCATCGCCCGGAACTGACCGATCGCGAGAAGGAGTGCATGCGCTGGGCTGCACTCGGCAAGTCGGAATGGGAAATCTCTCAGATACTCGGCATCTCCGAGCACACTTCCGAGAAGCACCTGCTCAACGCCAAGGCCAAGCTCGGCGCGGCCAACCGCGTGCAGGCTGTCGCCGAAGCGATCCGGCACGGCTACATCACCTGAGCCCGCTCGCCGAGCACGGCGTGTGAGCGCGCTGATCGTCCCTACGCGATCACGCAATACAGCGGCCTTGCCCCCGACATAGACTGGTCTCCCTGCAGTTTAACCAGGGAGACAAGAAATGCTGTACGCTCTTTCTACAAGTGAACTGATGGATCGTCCTGACCTTTGGCGGGCGGTCCATTCACTGCGTCATGAAATCTTCGTGGAAGAGATGGGCTGGGAAGATCTGCGCCGGCCTGATCGCCTGGAGATCGACCAGTTCGACCACGAGGAAGCCATCCACCATATCGTCATGCGCGATGGCGAGCTTGCCGGCTACCAGCGCATGCTGCCCACGACCCGGCCGCATCTGCTGACCGAGGTCCTGACCGACCTCTACGAAGGCACGCCGCCGTCCGGTCCGAACATCTGGGAGCTGACGCGCTACGCGGTCGCCCGGCCATTCCGCGAGGGCCGTTGGGGCCTGTCGAGCGTCGGCAGCGAACTGGTCGCAGGCTTCATCGAGTGGGGCATGACCCGGGGCGTGGACCAGGTGATCATCGAGTTCGATCCAAGCTGGGTGCTGAGGGCCCTGCAGCTCCAGTTCCTCGCCCGGCCGCTCGGATACCAGCGCACCTATGGCCGCCAGCAGGTCGTGGCGACGCTGCTGACCTTTGACGAGAACACGCTGCGCGTCGTGCGCGAAAAGCGCAACTACCACGCACCGGTGCTCACCCATGCCGAGCCGCTCTTCGCTTCCTACCGGAAGGCCTCGTGAAGAAGAGCGAAAGCCACTCATCGGGATCATCCAAAACAGGGGATATGGACATGGATTTCCGTTCGGAACCAGAATTCCGCAATCACATCACAACCATTACCGTGGCCTCGGAAGAAGGCCGGCCGTTCCTCGACAGCCGTGCCTATGCGCGTCTGGCGGAGCTGCTGCGGCAGGCCGCTGAGGACGACGAGGTTCGCGTCGTCATGTTGCGCGGCCTCGCCGGCTGCTTCTGCCTCGGCGGCGATTTCGGTGAGTTCCTCGATTCCTCCCGTCACGGCGACCTGATTGCCGCGGTGACCGACATGTTTCGCCGGCTTGCCAATTTTCCCAAGCCGATCATCGGCTGTGTCGATGGCGACGCTGTCGGCGTCGGCTGCACGATCCTGTTCCACTGCGATCTGGTCGTTGCCTCGCCCAAGAGCACGTTCAGGGTTCCGTTCGTCGATTTCGGCCTCGTGCCGGATGCCGCGACGAGCATCCTTGCGCCGGAGAGAATGGGCTATGGCGCGGCCTTCCGCTTCTTTTGCCTGGGAGAGACGCTCGACGCGGAACGCGCCCAGGCGCTCGGCGTGGTCCACATGAACTCGGGGGACGAGGATGCCGAGATCGTTGCGCTGCGCACGGCCAGAACCCTGGCCAAGAAGCCGCCTCGGGCGCTGGTGCTGACCAAGGGCCTGCTGCGTGGCGACACGCGGCTGCTGTGCGAGCGGATCGACCGGGAGATATCGCTCTTCCACGGCGCGTTGCAGGAGGAAAGCACGATCCGCAGGCTTTCCCGCCTCGCAAGGATGGCCGCATAGGCAGGGCGCGCGGTCGCTCATACGAAGGAGAAACGAGGGGGCCGCGGGGAGCGGCTGGGGGGACATGTTCGAGGAAGGGGCGCCGCGCGGATTGCACGCGGCGGTGGGGGAAGCCGACCCGCGCTCAGCAAAAGCCCGGGCGGTTGATGCAAGCCACGCGACGACTGACGGCGCAGCAGCCCGCGCGTCGGGCGTGTGGTCGCCGGTCGTGGACCTGCTCGGAATCGGGCAGCACACCGAACACGCAACGGCTGCACGGGCCAGGATCAACGGCACCTCGTTTCAAACCGAGCTGCTGGCGAGCGGCGAGGTGTCGGAGGCCGCGTTCTTCGGCGCGGTGGCGAAGGCGTTGTCGGTTCCCTTCCTGGCGGATGTGGACCCGGCCGCCCTCGTCATGCGCGACCACGACGGCCTTGCCGCGCTGAGGCTGGCGGGAGGCGTGCGGGCTGCTCGCGCGCATGATCCGGCGGGCAGGTCGCTGATCCTCATCGCACCCAGGGAGCAGGAATTCGCCAACCTGTCGGCGATGCTGGGCTCCCGGCCGGAGATCGCCGAACGCCTGCGTGTCGTGACACCGGCGACACTGCGCTCGGCAATCGAGCGCCGCTGCCGTCGCTTGCTGACGCACAGGGCGAGGCATCGCCTGTTCGACGCGCTTCCCTACTGTTCGGCGCGCATCGTGGTGCATGGCAGGCAGGGGTTCCTGGCTGGCGCGCTGGCGGCGTTCTACGCCGCGCTCTTCCTGCTGGCCTCGGGTGGCGCCACGCTCGCCGTTCACGTCTTCTTTTCCTTCTTCTTCCTGTCCTGCGTCGTATTGCGGCTTCTGGCCGTGCGCCGGATCGGTGCTTCCAGTCCCGTGATTCACGCGCTTCGGCCCGCACGAATGCCGCGCTATTCAGTTCTGGTGGCCCTCTACCAGGAGGCCGCGATCGTTCCGGAATTGCTGGTGGCCCTCGGAAAACTGGTCTGGCCGCGTGGCAAGCTCGAGATCAAGCTCGTCTGCGAGGCCGATGACCACGAAACGATCGCTGCGATCAGGGCGCAGGATCTGAGGCCGTATGTCGAGGTCATCGAGGTGCCAAGGAGCGATCCGCGCACCAAGCCGAAGGCGCTGGCCTACGCGCTGCAGATGACCTCGGGCGACTATGTCGCGCTCTATGATGCGGAAGACCGGCCGCACCCGCTCCAGCTCGTGGAAGCCTGGCAAAAATTCGACAGCGCGGGCCCCGACCTCGCCTGCGTCCAGGCCCCGCTGGTCATCTCCAACAAACGCCGCTCACTGATCGCGCGCATCTTCGCGTTCGAATATTCAGGCCTTTTCCGCGGCATGCTGCCGTTCCTCTCGCGCAACGAACTCGTGCTGCCGCTCGGCGGAACCTCGAACCATTTCGACCGGGCGATACTCGACAAGATCGGCGGCTGGGACCCGTTCAACGTAACAGAGGACGCCGATCTCGGCCTGCGCCTGCGCCGCTTCGGCTATCGCACGGAGACGATCTCGCTGCCGACATACGAAACCGGGCCGGAGACCTTCCGCGAATGGCTGCCGCAGCGCACGCGCTGGTTCAAGGGCTGGATCCAGACCTGGCTGGTGCACATGCGCAACCCGCGCCGCCTTCTGGACGAGCTCGGCGTCGGGTCATTCCTCGTTTCGCAAATCCTGTTTGCCGGCATGATCGCATCGGCGCTCGCCCATCCGCTGCTGCTGGTGACAATCGGCTATCTGCTGGTCGCCCTGCTGCGGGGCAGTTTCAGCACCTACGGCTCGATCCTGCTCGGCATGGACCTTGCCAGCATCGTGCTCGGTTACGCGGCGTTCCTGATGCTTGGGCGCTCCACGCTGCCGCGTGCGGACAGGCAAGGCTTCGCCCGGATCGTATTGTTCACGCCCGTCTACTGGATGATGCTGTCGCTCGCGGCCTGGCGAGCGCTCTGGCAGCTGTGGCGCGACCCGCATCTATGGGAGAAGACGCCCCATCCCGTCGGCCGCGCGGAGGATGAGCCGCACGGGCTGGACGCCATCGTTTGACGAGGCGCGGTGCGTATCCTCATCCACCGGCATTCGCGGCTATTGGGCTAGGGGTGGAGTCCCTGGCGCTTCACGGAGGAGACAGCGAAATCCATGAACGCTCTGACTCGGAGCGGCACGAACTTCTGTGCGGGATAGGCGAAATAGAGCCCCGTGTATGGCGAATTCAGCTCGGGCAGCACCCGCACCAGATCGAGCTGATGCGCGAGATAGCCGGGGAGGAAACTGATCCCCAGGCCCAACGCCACCAGCGACCGAACCGTGAGCAGGTCGTTGCAGGTCAGGGCCGACGAAAGGTCGACCACAACCTTCCGGTCACCCTGCAGCATTGACAGCGGTTGCGCCCACGGCTTGGCGATGCCGATCAGGTCGTGCTCGGCAAGTTCGTTCAGCGAGGAAGGCGCGCCCCGCAGGTCGATATAGGCCCGGCTGGCAAACAGCCCTGACGGACCCGTCACGAATGCTCTCGCGATCAAGCTGGAGTCGCGCAAAGGGCCGACCCGCACGGCGAGGTCGATGCCCTCTGCCACGAGATCGACGATGCTGTCCGTGACGACGAGTTCGACGCCAATCGCCGGATATGCTTCGCGGAAGGCGGCGATTACGGGCGGCAGAAGCGTCTGCGCGATGTCCACCGAGGCGGTTAGCCGAAGTCGACCGCCCATTCCTGCCGAGGCGGCACGAAGCTCCTCCTCGACGGTTTCGAACTCCCGCAGCACGGCCCTGCAGCGATCGAAATAGACCTGCCCTTCGGCTGTGGCGCGCAACCTTCTCGTCGTGCGGCGGATGAGCGTGAATCCAAGCCGTCTCTCCAGCGCCGCGATCTTGGCGCTAACGGTGGTTGTCGGCATGCGGAGGCGGCGTGCGGCGCCGACGAAACTCCCCGCTTCGAGGACGTTGACGAAGACGGTTATCTCATCGACTCGCATAATCACATTCTGCAATAAACGGGATGATCTATCCAGCGCTTCCGCATTTAATGCAGAGTGAAACGATGCGATACTTCATGTGCAACCGCACGAAGGAACGGCACGATGAACGGTGAGCATTACACCATCGATCCGCGCGTTCGCATCGGTCATGTCCATCTGAAGGTTTCCGCTCTCGAGCGGTCGCTTGCCTTCTATTGCGGCACGCTCGGCCTGAACCTCAACATGATGCTCGGCGAAGAGGTCGCGTTCCTCGCGGCGGGCAGCTACCACCACCATCTGGCGCTCAGCGCGGTGGAAAGCCATGGAGGTGCAGTTTCGCCTGCAAGCACCGCAGGACTGCACCACGTCGCCTTCCTCTACCCGACGAGAGCCGCGCTGGCGACAGCGTTGCGCCGCCTTCGTGATGCCGGGGTCGCGCTTGCCGGTGCCCGGGACCATGGTGGATCGGAGGCGATTTATGTTCGCGATCCCGATGGAAACGGGGTGGAGCTCTATTGCGACCGCCCTGAAGCGGAATGGCCGCGGAATCCCGACGGCACACTGAAGGTGGTCAACAAGCCGCTCGACCTGGAGGATCTGGCCAGGGAAGGACGATCTGGCCGATGAACCCATCCGGCGCCCTAAGGAACGCGCGGTCGACAAGGCGAGTTTGCTGACTGGGGCTACATCCGGACGGCCGGCTGTCGGGGTGCACTGGCCGGGTGGCTGCCGTTTCGCACCCGGCCGCTGTCGCAGTTCGGAGCCGCCGATTCAATCAGACTAGCGGGCCCGGCGCCGCTCCGCCGCTGGCTGGTAGGCCAGCCGCGAATGGTAGCTGCAGTAAGGTCCGCTCTCGCCGACATCATTGCCGCAGAAGTTGAAGTCTTCCGCCAGGGGATCGCCGTTCGGCCACTTGCAGGTCCGCTCGGTCAATTCCGTGAGTACCAGCCGCCGCGAGATCGGCACGACGACGTCCTCGATCGGCCGCAGCAGCTGCCGCGCAACGGGTTCGACGTCGTACTGTGTCTGCAGGGCGGTTGCCCCGATCGATGCGGTGACGGTGCGCGACGGCCGCGGTGCCGACTTGCCGGCGGTGGCGTGGCTCGCCTTTTTGGGCCGCGGCGAAGCGCTGGTCGAGCGGCCGCGACCCGAAAGTTTCAGCCGGTGGACCTTGCCGATTACCGCGTTGCGGCTGACGCCCCCGAGATGCGCCGCGATCTGGCTGGCGCTGAGCCCCTCCGCCCAGAGTTTCCGCAGGAGTTCGACGCGTTCGTCATTCCAGTTCATAAGGATCCGCTCCTCGACGATCCGCGCAGGAATCGGAATCCTTCCCCGTCCGGCCAAAGCCGGTTGGCACCATATCTACGCTGGTGAAAGAGTCCGCCGCACGAAATCTTGTTATGTCGGCAATGAAATTACCCCAATGCTTGACTCGGTGACAAGAGTCAGCACGGCGGGCGGAATCGGATTTCGCGGTTTTCCCCAACTTGGG
>Ga0207868_1000796_pt1 | contig 28138 bp, 35 predicted proteins | sample Passage237B_FD_187370 | JGI IMG/M metagenome (GOLD analysis project Ga0207868, IMG submission 187370) | Cellulose adapted compost microbial communities from Newby Island Compost Facility, Milpitas, CA, USA - Passage2 37B (SPAdes) (version 3) ... | reverse complement strand
GCGGCCAGGCAACCCAAAACAGCGATGCCGCCCGCGCTGGCCCCGAGGCCGTCATTGCACTAACATTCCAACCGGACCCGTCCATGGGGGCAGATCAGGTCAAGGTGAGTCTAAAGGGACAGGCATCAGTTATGGCAGGGTCCGTCACTGCAATCCAAGGTATTGATTTTATTGACGGCATGGCGGAGGGAGTGGGATTCGAACCCACGGTGAGGTCGCCCCCACGCCGGTTTTCAAGACCGGTGCCTTAAACCGCTCGGCCATCCCTCCAATTCGCGCTCTATGCGCGAAAAGGCTGGCGCGATCAAGGAATGCCGCGCGCGCCACAAAATGGCCCGCTTGGCGCCTCATTTCGTTAAGAAGCTGCTAAATAATTCATGCGCATGAATCGCATCCGGAGGGCCTCGGGGAAGGCGCGCCACTGTCCTTCGGGTCGGCAAACCTCCGCCTGTGTTCGTGTAGCGGTGGTGTTATGAGGGATTTGGGGGATGGCTCGACCGTGAGCATGGCGTTCCTGTGCCGACCCGGCCGCAACATGTCCGCCCTGGCGATCGCGCTCGGCGCGGCGCTGGCGATCGGTGGCTGCACGTCGCCCGGCCCGCACGCCACCAAGCAGCCGCGCAGCAAGGAATATTTCGCCGAATCCGAATATGGCGTGAAAGCGAGCCCGCGCGTCAGCAATGCGCGCACGCGGCTGCCGCGCGGCGGCGGGCGCGACATGGTCGGCAAGCCCTACAAGGTGAAGGGCACCTGGTACAAGCCGAGGGAGGATCCCAACTACCGCAAGGTCGGCGCGGCCTCCTGGTATGGCGATGCCTTTCACGGCCGGCTGACGGCTAATGGCGAAATCTACGACATGACCCATCTGACGGCCGCGCACCCGACCATGCCGCTGCCGAGCTATGCGCGCGTCACCAACCTCGCCAACGGCAGCTCGGTCGTCGTGCGGGTGAACGACCGCGGCCCGTTCGCGCATGGCCGCATCATCGACCTGTCGAAGCGCGCGGCCGAGCTTCTCGACTACACCCATGCCGGCGTGGCGAAGGTGAAGGTCGAATATGTCGGCCGGGCCCCGCTCCACGGCCATGACGACCAGTACCTGCTCGCCTCCTACCAGCCCGGCAAGGGCATGCGCAGCCCGGTCGACGACGGCCTGCCGTCCGGCGTGATGATCGCCATGAACGGCGCCACGCCGTCGGCGCCCAGGCCGGCGGCCGCCTTCCCGGGCGCGATACGCGGCAACGGCACGCTTCCCGCGATGGCTTCGCCGCCGCCGCAGGGTCTGCCGGCGGCGGTCGTGGCGAACAACGGCGCTGCCGCCGTCCTGCCTGCCTCCTCGGCCGTGCCGGTGCTTCCGGCATGGGGGCCGCTGGTGCCCGACCGTCCGGCGGGCGCGGGCATGCCGGTGCAGGTCGCGGCGCTGGGCAAGATGTCCTATGCCGACGAGCGCATCGCCGCGGCGACGAACGCGTTTTCCGCGCTCGGGCGCGCCGGCCTCACGGAAGAGGCGGTGCTGGCCTCGTGGAAGCGCAGCAATAGCGGGGACGACCGCGCATCGTCGCAACCGCAGGGCGCCTATGTCGCGGCCGGCACCTTCCGCGCCAGGGCGCAGGCGGACGCGCTTGCCGCGCGGCTTTCCGCCTTCGGCAGGATATCGATCGCAGCCGACGGCGATTCCTATTCCGTGCAGCTTTCCGCCGACGGCCGCAACGACCTCGACACGCTCGCCCGGCTGGCATGGTCCAACGGAGCGCCGGACGCCTTCATCGTGAGGGATTGAGGCCTGCGGTTGATCCGGGCGTCTCCCTGCTGCTAGCTAGAGCGTTTCCAGAATGAGCGGATACCACTTATTCGGTTCGGAAGCGCGATAAATCAAGCACTTAGAGCGTTTCCTGTTTTGATTCCATCAAAACAGGAAACGCTCTGGGGTCAAGTTGGCGCTGATCGTGGCCGTTGGAAGTTTTGATTCCATCAAAACAGGAAACGCTCTGGGGATGAAACAACGACAAGGCGGGCGGCATCCGGCATGAGCAGACCTGGCAGGCTATTGCACGCAGCGCTGCTTTGCCTGGCAGTCCTGTCTGCCGCTGTCCCGGCTGCCCGGGCGCAGCTCTTCGAGACGCGCGCCAAGGAAGCCTTCATGATCGATGCCGAAACCGGCACGGTCCTGTTCGCCAAGAACCCGGACAAGCTCATCCCGCCGGCGTCGCTAGCGAAGCTGATGACAATGGAAGTGGTGTTCCATGCCATCAAGACGGGCCAGCTCACCCTCGAAGACAGGTTCGTCGTCAGCGAGCACGCCTGGCGCACCGGCGGCGCCATGTCGGGCGGCTCGACCATGTTCGCCGAACTGGGCTCGTCGATCCGGCTCGAGGACCTCATCAAGGGGGTCATCGTCCAGTCGGCCAATGACGGCTGCATCGTCATCGCCGAAGGCATGGCCGGGTCCGAGGCCAATTTCGCCAGGCTGATGACCGACCGTGCGCGCGAGATCGGCCTGCCGAACTCGGTCTTCCAGAACCCGCACGGCCTGCCGGCCGAGGGGCAGGTCGTCACGGTGCGCGAGCTGGCGCTGCTGGGACGGCATATCTGGCGCGAATATCCCGAGCTCTACCAGTATTACGGGATGCGCGAGTTCACCTGGAACGGCATCCGCCAGCGCAATCGCAATCCGCTGCTTGCGATGGATATCGGCGCGGACGGCATGAAGACCGGCTTCACCGAGGAATCCGGCTACGCCATCGTCGGCTCGGTCGAGCGGGACGGCCGCCGCCTGTTCGTGGCCATGAGCGGCATGAAGAGCCTGAACGAGCGCGCCGAGGAGGCGCGCAAGATGCTCGACTGGGGCATCCGCGCGTTCCAGAAGACCCGGCTCTTCGGCGAGGGCGACACGGTCGGCGAGGCCAAGGTCTATGGCGGCGCGCGCTCCACCGTGCCTCTCACCGCAGGCGGGCCGGTGGAGATTTTCGTTCCCGTCACCAACAGCGACCGCATGGTGGCGCGCATCGTCTATCGGGGGCCGGTGCTGGCGCCGGTCGAGCAGGGTACGCCGATCGGGGCGCTCAGGGTCTCGATCGGCGATACGCTCAGCCAGGAGACGCCCCTTTACGCAGCCGAATCGGTGCCGCAGGGATCGATCTACCAGCGCGCCCTGGGAGCCGTCGAGGAACTGCTCGTCGGCTGGCTGCGCTGAACCGAACGGCCGCGACGGCCGATGGCCGCCCGCGCCTTGCACGGCAGCGCCCAGATAGGGCTCGCGGCAGACGGCGTCACGCGGTATTGCGTAGTCTGCAGCAACAGGGAGAACGGCCGCTTGGCGCGCGGTTTCTTCATCACGTTCGAGGGCGGCGAAGGCGCGGGCAAATCGACCCAGATCCGCCTGCTCGCCGATTTCCTGCGAGGGCAGGGCAGGGATGTCCTGGTAACGCGTGAGCCGGGCGGGTCGCCGGGCGCGGAGGCCGTGCGCCACGTCCTGCTGTCGGGGGCCGCCGAGCCGTTCGGGCCGCAGATCGAGGCGATCCTGTTCGCGGCGGCGCGGTCCGACCATGTCGAACAGGTCATCCGCCCGGCGATCGAGGCGGGCCGCATCGTCCTCAGCGACCGTTTCATGGACTCCTCGCGCGTCTATCAGGGCGTCACCGGCAATCTGGACGTCGCCTTCATGCGGGCGCTCGAGCGCGTCACCGTCAACGGCATGGTGCCCGACCTGACCATCGTCCTCGACCTCGATCCGGAGGAGGGGCTGCGCAGAGCATCCGCCCGGCGTGCCCGCGGCGAGAGCGCAGACCGCTACGAGAAGGAGCAGCTCGAGATCCAGCGCCAGCGGCGCGACGCGTTCCTTTCCATCGCCGAGGTCGAGCCCGACCGATGCGTCGTCATCGACGCCGGCGCCCCGGAAGCGGCGACGGCGGAGGTGATCCGCAAGGCGGTGGTCGCGGCGCTCGGCGCGCTGGAGCCCGCGCAAGCCAAGGTGGCGCAATGAATTTCACCCGCACCGCACCGGTTCAGCACGATACGATCGACGGCGTGCCGGAACCCTCGGAGCACGCGGCGCTCGTCGGCCACGCCGAGCCGGCCGACCTGCTGGCGGCCGCCTTCAGGGCAGGGCGGCTGCACCATGCCGTGCTTCTTGCGGGGCCGGCGGGGATCGGCAAGGCGACGCTCGCGTTCCGCCTCGCCTTCCACGTGATGAGCCACAGCGAACCGGCGCAGGCGCCGGCGACCTTGTCGGCGCCGGACCCCGCCTCACCGCTGTTCCGCGCGCTCGCGCAGAACGCGCATCCCTCGCTGCTCTATCTGACGCGGCCGGCGAACGAGCGCACCAAAGGCTTCAAGACCGTCATCACCGTGGAGGAGATCCGGCGGCTGGGGCGTTTCCTCGCGATGACGGCCCATGACGGCGGCTACCGCGTGGTCATCGTCGATCCGGTCGACGACCTCAACACGAGCGCCGCGAACGCGCTGCTCAAGAACCTCGAGGAGCCGCCGGCCCGCACGCTGTTCATCCTGATCGCCCATTCGCCGGGCCGGCTGCTGCCGACCATCCGCTCGCGCTGCCAGACGCTGCGCCTGCGGCCGCTGGGCGATGCCGACGTGCTTGCGGTGCTCGCAAGGCTGGGCCTCCCGGTTCCGCAGGATGCGGCGGCCCGGGCTGCGCTGGCCGCGCGCGCGGAAGGCAGCGTGCGCAACGCGATCCTGCTCACCGAATATGGCGGGCTTGAAATCGCCGCCGCCGTCGACGCCGTGCTCGACAGCGCCGCCTTCGACGGCGCGGCCGCCGGCCGGCTGGCCGATGCCGTGGCGGGCCGCGAGCAGGCGATGCAGTTCGATCTCTTCAACGAGCATCTGCTCGCCTCGCTTGCCGGCCGCGCCGCGGCAGCGGCCGGCACCGGAGCCGCGCGGGCGGCCGACCGGCTGGCCGGCTGCTGGTCCGACATTCGGCGCGCCACCATGGAGGCCGGCATCTACAACCTCGACAAACGCCAGCACGTGCTTAGCCAGCTCGTGCGCGCGCAGCGCGCCGTGCAGGCAGCCCGAATGCCGGACGCCGCCTGACGGAGCGGGATAGCCATCCCCGTCCCGATGCGCTATCTCACCGCGTCCTTCCCTCTTGCTTTGCTGAACTGCCGATGGCCCGCGAAATCTTCTACATCACCACGGCGATCTCCTATCCGAACGGCAAGCCACATATCGGCCACGCCTACGAGCTGATCGCCACCGACGCGCTCGCGCGCTTCCAGCGCCTCGACGGAAAGGACGTGTTCTTCCTCACCGGCACCGACGAGCATGGCATCAAGATGCTGCAGACGGCGCGCAAGGAAGGGGTGAGCCCGCGCGAGCTGGCCGAACGGAACACGGCCGACTTCAAGCGCATGGCAAGCGCCCTCAACGCGTCCAACGACGATTTCATCCGCACCACCGAGCCGCGCCACCACGCCTCCTCCGCCGCCATCTGGGAAGCGATGGCCGCCAATGGCGACATCTACAAGGGCGGCTATGCCGGCTGGTACTCGGTGCGCGACGAAGCCTATTACGAAGAGAGCGAGACCGAGCTGCGCGCCGACAATGTGCGCTACGGGCCGCAGGGCACGCCGGTCGAGTGGGTCGAGGAGGAAAGCTATTTCTTCCGGCTCTCGGCCTATCAGGACCGGTTGCTCGCGCATTACGAGGCCAATCCGGGCTTCATCGCGCCGCCGGAGCGGCGCAACGAGATCGTCAGCTTCGTCAGGTCCGGGCTCAGGGACCTGTCGATCTCGCGCACGACGTTCGACTGGGGCGTGCCGGTGCCCGGCGACGACAAGCACGTGATGTATGTGTGGGTCGACGCGCTCACCAACTACATCACCGCCGCCGGCTACCCCGACGCCGCCGCGCCGCGCTGGAAATACTGGCCGGCCGACGCCCACATCATCGGCAAGGACATCGTGCGCTTCCACGCCGTCTACTGGCCGGCCTTCCTGATGTCGGCGGGGATCGCGCTGCCGAAGCGGGTCTTCGCGCACGGCTTCCTGTTCAATCGCGGGGAGAAGATGTCGAAGTCGGTCGGCAATGTCGTCGATCCCTTCGCGCTGGTCGAGCACTATGGCTGCGACCAGGTGCGCTATTTCTTCCTGCGCGAGGTGCCCTTCGGCCAGGACGGCAACTACAGCCACGAGGCGATCGTCAACCGCACCAATGCCGACCTCGCCAACGATCTCGGCAATCTGGCGCAGCGCTCGCTGTCGATGATCGCCAAGAACCTCGAGGGCAGGGTGCCGGAACCAGGGACGCTGGCCGATGCCGACAAGGGCCTCCTGAAGCAGGCGGAAGCGGCCGTCGCCGCCGCGCGCGCGGCAATGAACGAACAGGCCATCCATCAGGCGCTGGCGGCCATCTTCGGCGTGGTGGCGGAAGCCAACCGCTACTTTGCCGGCGAGGCGCCGTGGGCGCTGCGCAAGACCGACCCCGCGCGCATGGAGACCGTGTTGTGGACCACCGTCGAGACGGTGCGCCGCATCGCCATCCAGTGCCAGCCCTACATGCCGGATTCGGCGGCCAGGCTGCTCGACCTGCTCGCCGTGCCGGCCGACGCCCGCTCCTTCGCGCAGGTCGGCGAAAGCCATGCGCTGAAGGCCGGGACCCTGTTGCCTGCGCCCCAGCCCGTCTTCCCGCGCTATGTCGAGCAGGGAGAAGGCGGAGCGTAGCGGGATGCTGGTCGACAGTCATTGCCACCTCGATTTCCCCGAGCTCGCCGGCGACCGGGCCGGCGTGCTTGCGCGGGCGCGGGACGCCGGAGTGGGGCGCATGGTGACGATCTCGACGCGCGTGCGCCGCTTCGACGAAATCCGCGCCATCGCCGAGGCACACGATCCGGTGTGGTGCTCGGTCGGCACGCATCCCCACAACGCCGCGGAGGAAACGGACGTCACGGCCGACGAGCTGGTGCAGCTTGCTGCGCATCCGAAGGTCGTGGCGATCGGCGAGGCGGGGCTCGACTATTTCTACGATCATGCGCCGCGCGAAGTGCAGGCGGCGAGCTTGCGCACGCATATCGCAGCCGCCCGCCGGACGGGGCTTCCGCTGGTCATCCATGCGCGCGCCGCGGACGACGACGTTGCGGCGATCCTCACCGAAGAAACGGGGAAGGGGGCCTTTCCCTTCGTTCTCCACTGCTTTTCCTCGGGCCGTGCACTCGCCGAAACGGGCGTCGGGCTCGGCGGCTACGTCTCCTTTTCCGGCATCCTGACGTTCAAGAAGTCGGACGAGCTGCGGGCGATCGCCCGCGTCCTGCCGCGCAACCGGCTGCTCGTCGAAACCGACGCGCCCTACCTTGCGCCCGTTCCGTTCCGCGGCAGGCCGAACGAGCCGGCCTTCGTCGTCCATACGGCGGCGGTGCTGGCCGAGACGCTGGGGATGGACGCAGACGAGATCGCGCGCGTCACCACCGACAATTTCTTCCGGCTCTTCTCCAGGATGCCGCGCCCGGCGGATGCCTGAGGCAATGGCGGACCGGCTGCGCTTCACCATTCTCGGCTGCGGGTCGTCGCCGGGCGTGCCGCGCATCAATGGCGACTGGGGCGCCTGCGACCCCGCGAACCCGCGCAACGCGCGGCTGCGCTGCGCGGCGATGGTCGAGCGCATTTCGGCCGACGGCGGCGTCACGCGGGTGGTCATCGATACCGGGCCGGATTTCCGGGCCCAGATGATCGCGGCGAAGGTCGACCGGCTGGACGCGGCCATCTACACGCACCCGCATGCCGACCATATCCACGGGATCGACGACCTGCGCGGCTACGCGCTGGTGCAGCGCCGCCGCATCGACGTCTATGCTGACCAGGACACGATGCAGCGGCTCGACCAGGCATTCGGCTATTGCTTCGCGACGCCGCCGGGGAGCAACTATCCGCCCATCCTGGAGCCGCATCTGTTCGCCCATGACGGTCCCGTGACCATAGAAGGAGAGGGGGGTCCCCTCGCCTTCGTGCCGCTGCCGCAGGTCCACGGCGACATCCTTTCGGTCGGCTTCCGCATCGGCGGGCTGGGCTATTGTCCCGACGTCAGCGCCTTTCCGGAGCGCACGGCCGCCCGGCTCTCCGGCCTCGACGTGCTCGTCATCGACGCGCTGCAATACAAGCCGCACCCCTCGCATTTCTCGCTCGGCGAAGCGCTCGACTGGATCGGACGGCTCAAGCCGGCGCGCGCCATCCTGACCCACATGCACACGCCGCTCGATTACGACACGGTGATGCGCGAGACGCCGGCGCATGTCGAGCCGGCCTATGACGGCATGACGGTCGAGCTCGATCTGTAGCGTGTCGCGGCGAAGCCGGCGCAAGGCGGAAATGCACGAGGCACATGAGGGATGCCCGGCAAGCATCTCGAATCGCTCTGATTTCCGTTTTCGCATCCTCTTCGGCTCCATCGCATCGCAGCGCGCGGCAGTTCCATAATATATCTTATGCGACTTATGGATGAAGGCGCATGGCGTCCGGATCGGGCTTTCGCTTATCCGCCCTTCTCATGCAGGCACCGGTCCGCGCCCGGGGATGCCGCGCCGAATTCCCGATCTCGGTCGGGGTCGGCACGGGTCCCGAGCGGCGTATGGAGATTTCCCGCTCACGTGGCGTGCGGAAAATTTCCGCTCATAGAGCCGGCGCTGCGGGCTGCCGCGCCGCGACGGCGTCCTGCGCGGCAGCCGAGAGCCAATCGCGCAGGAGAAGCCGATCCTCCTTGGAAAAGGCGGCGCGGCGTTTGAGATCCTCGAAACTGTCGTCGGGATGGCAGGCATCATAGGCGGCGCGCGCCCTCGCCTCCGCTTCCTGACCGACGATGTCGGGTCTTGCCGTCATCTCTCCCTCCCGCTCAGGCCGGAACCCGGCTCGGCTGGCGCGGCCGCAGCTTGGGTCGCACCAGCATGCCGCCGTAGCGCGCGGCATAGCCGAGGAACGCCGCCGTCCAGCAGCCGGCCGAGATATCGAGCAGCAGCGGTACCTGCGGCACGAAGGCCGCGGCGAAACGGACAAGCGCGGCTGCCACCACGGCCGCATAGATCAGGCAGGTCGCGACATCCGCATGGAGGTCGCGGCCGGTATGGCCGAGCGAGGCGCGCGTCATCACCGCCAGCGTCATCGCTCCGATCGCGCCGGCTCCGAACAGGTGGATCGCCGCGACCGGCGGCACGGCATCCGGCGCGAGGACGGCCGCGCCGGACGCCAGCAGCCCGGCCGGCACGAACAGGTAGGCCACGTGCAGGATGAGCACCAGCACCTCGCCCGCGGTGCGCTCCCCGGCCCAGCGCGCGAGCCGCGCGAGGTTCAGCAGACCGGCCAGGATGAGCAGCACACCGGTGCCGGTCCGCTCCGGCAGGAAGGCCCAGGCCGCCAGTGCTACGGCCGAAAGCGCCACGGTCGCCGCATCGAAACGCGCGAACGGCACCGGCAGGCGGCCGGGATTCCGGCGGACCAGCCAGTTGCGCGTGAAGCTGGGGACGATGCGGCCGCCGATGATCATGATCAGCACGATCGCCGCGGCGATGGCGAGCCGGCGCGCGATATCCGCACTGCCCGAGACGTGCGCCTCGACGTGGAAAAGGACGTTGGCGCAAAACAGCACCACGACCGGCCCCAGCACCTTCAGGTTGCGCCAGTTGCGCCCGGCAACGATCTCGGTCGCCGCCGCGCCGGCCAGCGCCAGCAGGAAGCCGCAGTCGAGCACCATCGTCGCGGCCCAGCCGATATTGGCGGAAAAGAACACCGCCAGACGCCCCGCCAGCCACAACAGCGCCAGCAGCGCGAGCGGCCAGCCCTGCACCGGCAGGCGGCCGGTCCAGTTCGGGATCGCCGTCAGCAGGAAGCCGGTGACGATCGCCGTCACATAGCCGAACAGCAGCTCGTGCGCATGCCAGTCGACGGGGGCAAACAGGCTTTCCGTCTCGAGGCTGCCGGACAGCACCGGCAACCAGACGAGGACGGTCAGCCCGCCATAGATCGCCCCCATCAGGAAGAAGGGCCGGAAGCCGTAGGAGAGCACGGCAGGATAGTTGCCGGGTCGCGTCCTGGGTGTGGTCATCGTCTGCCTCGCTTGCATGGCGGCTGCGCCGTCCCGTGCGGACGCGCGGCGGCACGGTCCGCTTGCGCGGACAAGCCGCGGCTGCGGCGCTTGTCGGTACCGGCACGGCATGTGAAACTGGCGCGGATCGCAGGAGAACAACCTTGAGCCGACTCGACCGTTCGCTGATCGCCGGCCTTCCCGTCTTCGAGGGATTGTCGGCCGATGATCTCGACAGCGTGCTTGCCGCAGCGCGGTCGGCGCGCGTGGCGAAGGAAGAAACCGTCTTCGAGCAGGACGGGCCGGCAGACGCCTTCTTCCTCCTGCTCGACGGCCGGGTGCGCGTCGTCAAGACCACGCCCGACGGCCAGCAGGTGATCGTCCGCTACATCGTGCCGGGCGAGCTGATGGGGATCGCGCGGGCGCTCGGCCGGGACACCTACCCCGCCAGCGCGATCGCCGTCGTCGACTGCGTCGTGCTGGCGTGGCCCGGCCGTCTGTGGAGCGAGTTCGCCACCGCCTATCCCAGCTTCGGCACCAACACCTACAAGACCGTCGGCGCCCGCCTCAACGATGTCCAGACGCAGGTGGTGGAAATGGCCACCGAGCAGGTGGAGCAGCGGGTGGCGCATGCGCTCCTGCGGCTGGCCCGGCAGTCCGGCCGCAAGACCGAAGACGGCATCCTGATCGATTTCCCGATCTCGCGGCAGGACATCGCCGAGATGACCGGGACGACGCTGCATACGGTGAGCCGCCTGCTCACCGCATGGGAGGACAAGGGCCTGGTCAAGAGCGGCCGCCAGCAGGTAAGCGTGGTCGAGCCCCATCGCCTGCTCCTTCTCGCCGAAGGGCGGCGCGGCTAGCCGGTGATGCGGCGCAGCGCTTCGCGCAGCCGCACTCCGTCTATGCCGTGCTCGTGAATGGCCTCGTCCACCGTGTGGAAGGGCGCGATCGGGCAGCCGACGCACAACAGGCCATGGTCGAGCACCACGCGGATGGCCGCAGGCCAGCGCCGCATGATCTCGTCCATGCTCATGTCGTCGTGATATCGCCTGACCATCCACGCCGCTCCGCAACGGTATGAAGCAAGGATACGCCCGCGGCCCGCTTCCTTTCCTTGCGTTTCGGCAAACAGCGTGCATGGCGCGACGATCTAATGGTGATGTGCGACAGCACCGGCATCGATGCGCGCCGGCCTGAAGTCTTCGGGGCGCAGCAAGATGTCGGCCAGCGTATGCCGGTCGAGCGTCGCCTGGAAGGCGGCGGCGGCCTCGCCGAGGACGCCCGACAGCCGGCATGAGCGTGTCAGCAGGCACTGGCTGCCGGTCGCGAAGCACTCGACCAGGGCGAAGTCGGGCTCAGTCAGCCGCACCACATCTCCGATGCCGATGTCCTCGGGGCTGCGGCCGAGCGTCAGGCCGCCCGAGCGGCCGCGGACCGCGCGCAGGTAGCCGGCCCGCGTCAACGTGCTGGCGACCTTGTTGAGATGCGTCTTGGAGATGTTGAAGGTGCGCGCCGCCTCCTCGATCGTGATCAGCCTGTCGCCCGCCGACGCCGCATACATCAGCATGCGCAAGGCATAATCGGAAAAGTTGGTCAGCCGCATGAGCTGCGTCCTCCTTGCCGGTCCGGGGCGGTATCCCGGCCGCTTTATCCGCCGAAACGTTGCCTGGCCGCCGGGCTCATCCGCTCGAAGGACCATGGCGGCTCGTATGTAAGACGCACGTCCGCATACGCCACGCCCGGCACGGACCAGGCCGCCGTCTCGACGGCCTGCTTCAGATAGGCGGTGGCGGGGCAGCCTTTCGTGGTGGTGGTCATCTCGACCGTCGCCGCGCCGTCCTCGCCGATGTCGACGCCGTAGATCAGGCCGAGGTCGACGACATTCTCGCCGAGCTCCGGATCGATGACGACGCTGAGCGACGCCATGATTGCGTCGCGCAGTGCGGCGGTATCGGCGGCGCTCACGACGCCGCACCCGTTCCGCCGCCGGCGCGGATCAGGATGCGGTAGGCGCCATCGGCGGTGGGCGCGCCACGCCAGGCATGTCCCCTCGCCGCCAGCTCCTCGAACAGGAAGACCGGCTCGCGCGGCAACAGCGCGGCCACCGTCTGGCCCGGCGCCAGCCCTTCGACCGCTTCCAGCGTGCGCACCATCGGCTCCGGCGGATCGAGCGTGCGGCAATCGTCCTCGCGAACCGGCGCCGGCCATTCGGCATCGTTCGCAGGGCCCGTGCCGGGCGCGTCCGGTTCCGCAGCCGGCGCCCCCTCCTCCGCGACCGGCGTGAAGATCACCTCCCAGTCGCCGCCGCCGATCTCGCGTGCGGACGGCTGGAAGCCGCGCGCGCCGAGGACCTGGAACAGCGGCAGCGGCTTGAAGCTGGCGAGCAGCCGCAGGCTCTGGCCCGGCGCCAGCGCCGCCACCGCCTCCATGATGACGCTGAACGGCTCGCCGCCCGCTTTCAGGATCGGGCGGACATCGAGGTCGTAGTGCGGTTGGGTCATATCGGCTTGCCTTCTTGGTCGCGCCGTCAGTTCTGGCGCTGCGCTGCGATGAACAGGCGGGGCAATCTCGTGCCTTCCGGCAGACGCGCGGAGGCGGCTACATTGGCCAGGCGCCGGGCCAGGACGAGCTCGACGACCAGCGCCAGCGTGGCGACCAGCGTGGCCAGCGCCGCAAACCGGAACAGGTCGGGCCGGCCCGCAAGCAGCGCCGCCGTTGCGGCATAGACGCCGAGGAAATAGAGGACGAACCAGCCGGTATCGCGGCGCTCCCTGACGAGATCCTGCACCCGTGGCGTCGGCCGGCGCCCCATCACCGGGCCGTAGCATTCGAGCCAGGTGAGGAACGGCACGATCTTGTAGAGCTGCGACAGGCCGAGGCCGCTGAGCCAGCCGAAGGCGACGAGATAGACGAGCGCGCCCGCATGCTCTTCGAGCCTCCCGGTCGCGGCCAGCACGGCAAGCAGCGCCGCCGCCACGACGAGCGCCAGGAAGGAGCCTGCCGTGGCGCGGATATTGAGCTCGACCGACCTGCGCTTGCGCTTGCGGTAGAGCCAGGCCAGGTCGACGCCGTAAAGGGCGATCGCCGCGCCGCCGGCAAGGCCGGCGCCGGATGTCACGAGCAGCAACGCCCCCTCGCCTGCCTCCGCCACCGCCAGGGCCGGTGCGACGACGACCGCGAGCGCAAGCGCCGTGCTGCCCAGCCACCATGCCGTCCGGCTGGTGGCGCGGCCGCCTTCCGGCGCCAGCATGAACATCGGCAGCAGGCGATACGTCACCCCGACCGCCGTGAAGGTCAGCCATCCCGCCAGGCCCGCCGTCGCATGGAACGGCACCGCGCGGCGGTCGAGCGTAGCAAGGACCGGAAGATCGACGGCACCCGACAGGGCAAGCCCGAAGCCGAGGCCGAACAGCATCGCGACGGTCAGGCTGGCGAGCCCGACGGCCACGAAACGGGCCGGCAGATCCAGCGGCCGCGCCTGCCAAAGCGTGCGCCCCAGCAGCCAGATCGCAAGCGAGAAACCGGCGACGAGCAGGCTCCCGCCCCAGGCCAGCAGCGGCCGGCCGGCTTCGAGCGTGCCCGCCATCTGCAGGAACCCGGCCAGCAGGAAGGCGAGCCCGCCGAGCACGCACAGCGCGGCCGGCAGCACGAGCGCCGGGTCGCGCAGCGGCTTTGCCACCAGCACCGGCACGAACTGGAACAGCGCGCCGAGCATCAGCAGGCTCAGCCAGCCGATGGCGGCAAGGTGGACGAGAAAGAGCGTCTCGGGTGCCCGCAACGGCGCGACGGGGTAGCCGTAGCCGGCCACCATCAGCGCCTCAGCCGCGACGAGGCAAACCAGCGCCGCCGCGAAGCAGGCCATCGTCCAGCGCGAGAGCGAGGCCCCCATCATCGGCAAAGCTCCGCTGCGTCCGCGTGAGGCCCGGATTCACGCGCCGACTCGCGAAGCTCGCATGAAACCGCCATCGGTCCGCCCTTGCTCGCCTTTCCCGTTTCGACCGCCATCGCCTTGTCTCAGAAGGTAGCATTAAATGTTAGATATTCAATCTAACATTTAATCGACCAGCAGCGATGCCTCCCGTCCGTTTGCCGCCGCCCTGCCCCGCCGCTTCCCGGCGGTGCTGCCGCGTCGATCAGCCGGGCGTGCCCGACCGGTCCGATCCGGTCATTTGCGGCGGGACGATCTCGACCTTGTGGTCCAGGATTGTGCCGTCGGCGTCGACCACCGCGCGCCAGCGCCGGTTGCCGCAGCGCACGGACAGTCGCCAGCGGCCGGCATCCTCGGCCTCGCCGCGCTCGACGAGACTGGTGACCATACCGCGGCGGATGAAATCCGTCACCTCGTCGGCCGTCCAGCCGAATCCTTCGGCCAGCAGCGCGGCGTCGAGCGTGAAGGCGCCCGTCGCGTCGGGCAGGATGCGCGTGCGGGCGGCAGCGCCCGTCACAGGCTTTCCTCGAGGATCGGCACGACGTCGAGCGTGTCCTCGCCGCGATGGAAGGCGATGGCGAGCCGGAACGAATGGGCGATCCGTACCGCACGATCCATGAACAGCGCGGCGATCTCCGGCGGGCAGCGCCCCTGCACCGTTTCCCGGAACAGCGACAGCCAGCGGCGGAAATGCGCCTCGCCGATGCCGGGAATGGCCAGATGGGCCGGCAGCGGCCGCCCCTGATAGCGGCCCGTGCGCAGCAGCGTCGCCGACCAGAAGTCGCACATCTTGGCGAGGTGATGCGGCCATTCCTCCGGCGCGATCGCGGCGTCGAAGACGGGGCCGAGCAGGTCGTCGCGGCGAATGCGGTCGTAGAAGCCGTGGACGACGTCGTGGATCATCGTCTCGTCGAGCGCGTCGGGCAGCGCCCGGCCGTCGACGACGATCGTGCGTGCGGGTGCGGGGCGGCCCTTCATGGCATGCGTGCCTTTCTTGCGGCGCGGCTCTTGCCGGCATCGGCCTCGCCGCCGGCGCTGTCGCCATCGAGCTCGAGGAAGATGCGTTCTGCCGCGCCATCCAGATCGTCGTACTGGCCGCTGCGCAGCGACCACAGGAATGCCCCCAGCGCAACCGCGCCGAGCATCAGCGCGAGCGGTATGAGGAACAGCAGGCTGCTCATTTCATCGCCTTGTAGGCGTGCCAGGTCGCGTGGCCGAGCAGCGGGAACACGAGGATCAGGCCGAAAAGGCCGGTTGCGACGCTGAGCAGGAAAAGAACCAGCACGATCGCGCCCCAGGTGACCATCACCGGCATGTTGCGGAACACCATCGAGATCGATGTTCCCATCGCGGTGAACGCGTCGAGCCGCTGGTCGAGCAGCATGGGGATGGCGAACACGCTGATGGCGAAGGAGAAGGCGGCGAACAGGCCGCCGACCGCGGAACCGACCAGCAGCATGCCCCAGCCCTCCGGCGTGGTGAACAGCATCTCGGCGATGTGGTCGAGGCCGGGGAACGGGCGCAGCCCGAAGAACAGCGCATAGATGATGACGGCCGCCCGCATCCACAAAAGCATCAGCAGGCACAGGATCGCGCCCGTGTAGAGCACCTGCCCGCCCGAGCGCGCATTGACCAGAAGCATGCTCGAAAGGCTGAACGGCTCGCCCGCCTCGATCGCCCGGCTCTTCTCGTAGAGCCCGATCGCGATCAGCGGCCCGACCACCATGAAGCCCGCCAGCGCCGGGAACAGGATATAGTCCAGCTCGAGCCGGAACAGGCCGACGACGATCGCAGCCGAGACGAGAAACACGGCCATCCCGTAGGCGAGGCTCGGGCCGGGCCGGTTCGCGAAATCGCGCCAGCCGTGCGAAAGCCAGCCGAAGGCCGCCGCCGGCTTGAGGTAGCGCCGGCGCTGCTCGGCCAGCGGGACGATCCGTTCGGACTGTTCGACATGGGTCATCGCCGCGCTCCTTTCAGCAGGCCGACCGCGCCGCACGGTAATCCGTGCCGCCGGCTTCCTTCGCATGCGGCACGCAATCGGGCCGCGAGGCGAAGGCGACGTAGACGAGATGCGCGTTGGCGGCCACGAAGACGAGCACGCACGCCGCCACGATCGCAGCCGCGATCAGCCGCCAGTTGCGCCGCGGCCGGGACGCGGTATCGAGCGCGCCGGCCGTCATTGCGCCTGCCCTTCGAGCCCGTGGACATAGAGCGCCAGGATGCGCAGGTCGAGCGGTGAAAGCCTGCCGTTCCAGTGCGGCATGTGGCCCTGCCGCCCGCCATAGACCGACGTAAAGACGCTGTGGGCGTCGCTGCCGTAGAGCCAGTGGGCGTCGGTCAGGTCAGGCGCGCCGAGGTCGGCGTTGCCCGTTGCCGTCTCGCCATGGCAGGAGGCGCAATTGTCGGCATAGATCCCGCTGCCCTCCTCGATGCGCGCCGCATCGTCGCCTGCCGCCGGCCGCAGATTCGACAGCGACCGCACATAGGCGACCACGGCGTCGATCTCGGGCACGCCGAGCATGCCGTCGCGGCCGAAAGCCAGCATCTGCGAGGAGCGCGTGTCGTCGCTGGTCGAGTTGATGCCGACGGTGATCGTCTCCTCGATCGCCTCCACGGATCCGTCGCCCCACAGCCAGGCCTTCGCCCGCAGGTCGGGGAAGCCCGGCCCGCCGGTCGCGCCGGTGCCGTGGCAGGCCGCGCAATTATCGACGAACAATGTATGGCCCGCCTCGTTGACGAGGCGCATCAGGGCCGGGTCGGCGGCAACCGCTTCCGGGCTTTCGTCCATCACCCGGGCCGTCCATACGGCGCGCTCGGCCGCCGCCTGCTCGACCTGGCGCGTGACGGTGGTGCGCTGGTCGATGTCGAGCAGGCCCTTCGTGTACGACCACAGTAGCGGCCAGGTCGGGTAAAGCAGCCAGCAGATCACCGAAAACACGAACGCGGCGCCGAGGAAGAAGAAGACGATGCGCGGGATCGGCGTCTCGAGCTCCTCGATGCCGTTCCATTCGTGGCCGGTCGTCTCGCGGCCGGTCACCGGATCCGGCCTGCCGGTGTAGGTCGTCATGCCTGCGGCCCCCGTGGCGTGTCGTCCTCGTCGAGGATGCTCATCTTGGCGCGCGTGAACGCCTTCCGGTTGCCGGGCCAGCAGGCGTAGACGACGACGCAGAGCGAGAGCGCGACGAGGTAGAACAGGCCCCAGCTCTTGGACAGCTCGACGAGCGTTTCGTGTGCGATGTCCATGCGCCTACTCCGTCGCGGCCGTGGGTTGCTGGTCGTAGGCAGCCTCGGTCAGCCGGCCGAGAACCTGCAGGTAGGCGACCAGCGCATCCATCTCGGTGACGCGCGCGGCATCGCCGTCGAAGACGCGCATGTTGGTCGCCTCGCCGTAGCGCGCGGCGACGTCGCCGGCGGCGGCGCTGTCGGGCGTCGCCTGCGCCACGGCGTCGGCAGGCGCGTTGTCGATCATCTCCTGCGTGTAGGGCACGCCGACGGCGCGCTGCGCGGTCAGATGGTCGCCGAGGTCCCGGGTCCGCAGTTCCGTGCGCATCAGCCAGCCATATGCGGGCATGATCGATTCCGGCACCACCTCGCGCGGATCGATCAGGTGGCGGACGTGCCAGACGTCGGAATATTTGCCGCCGATGCGCGCAAGGTCCGGCCCGGTGCGCTTGGAACCCCACAGCATCGGATGGTCGTACTTGGATTCCACTGCCAGCGAATAGGGCCCGTAGCGCTCGACCTCGTCGCGCAGCGTGCGGATCATCTGCGAATGGCAGGCATAGCAGCCCTCGCGAATGTAGATGTTGCGGCCGGCCAGCTCGAGCGGCGTGTAGAGCCGCATGTCCGGCGCTTCCTCCACCGTCTCGTCGATGGTGAAAAGCGGCGCGATCTCGACGATGCCGCCGATCGAGGCGACGCCGATGATGGCGAGCACGAAGCCGATGGTGTTGCGCTCGACCTTGCGGTGGAAGAACTCCGACATGGCGCTACTCCCCCGCCACGGCGGCTGCGGCCGGGCGCGCAGGCAGATCGCCCTCTGCCGTCGCCGCCGCCTCCAGCCGCGAGGCCCGGATCGTCAGCCAGATGTTGATCGCCCCCACCACGGCGCCGGCGAGGAAGAAGAGCCCGCCGACCGTGCGCGCGATATAGTAGGGATGCATCGCCACAAGGCTGTCGATGAAGGAATAGGCGAGCGTGCCGCCGTCATTGTAGGTGCGCCACATCAGGCCCTGGATGATACCCGAGTTCCACATCGCGAAGACGTAGATGATGGTGCCGGCGAGCGCCAACCAGAAATGCGCCTCGACCAGCCGCGGCGAATACATCGCGGGGCGCTTCCACATCCACGGCACCAGCGCATAGAGCGAACCGAAAGTGATCATCGCGACCCAGCCGAGCGCGCCGGCATGCACGTGGCCGACGGTCCAGTCGGTATAGTGCGACAGCGAATTGACCGGGCGGATCGCCATGAACGACCCCTCGAAGGTCGACAGGCCGTAGAACACCGCCGCCACCATCATGAAGCGCAGCGTGGCGTCGTCGCGCACCTTGTGCCAGGCGCCGTTGAGGGTGGCGAGCGCATTGCCGGCCGACGCCCAGGACGGCACCAGCAGCATCACCGAGAACGTCATGCCCAGCGTCTGCACCCAGTGCGGCAGCGCCGTGTAGTGCAGGTGGTGCGAGCCGGCCCACATGTAGAAGAACGTGATGCCCCAGAAGCTGATGATGGACAGCCGGTAGGAAAAGATCGGCCGCCCCGCCCGCTTGGGCAGGTAGTAGTACATCATGCCCAGGAAGCCCGCGGTCAGGAAGAACGCGACGGCGTTGTGGCCGTACCACCACTGCGTCATCGCATCCTGGACGCCGGAAAACAGCGAATAGCTCTTGGCGTGGGCCAGCGATACCGGCACCGCGAGATTGTTGACGATGTGCAGCACCGCCACGACCAGGATGAAGGCCATGTAGTACCAGTTGGCGACGTAGATATGCGGCTCCTGCCGGCGCATCAGCGTGCGGATGTAGAGCAGGAAATAGACGACCCAGACGATCACCAGCCAGATGTCGGCATACCATTCGGGCTCGGCATATTCCTTCGACTGGGTGACGCCGAGAAGGTAGCCGCTGGCCGCGACGACGCAGAACAGGTTGTAGCCGATCAGCACGAACCACGGGCTGAACTGGTCGGCCAGGCGGGCCCGCGAGGTGCGCTGCAGCACATGGAAGGAGGTGGCGATCAGCGCGTTGCCGCCGAAGCCGAAGATGACGCCTGAGGTGTGCACCGGGCGGATGCGGCCGAAGCTCGACCAGGCGGCGTCGAAAGTCAGGTTCGGCCACGCCAGAAGCGAGGAGACCCAGACGCCGAAGCCCATGCCGATGACCGCCCAGATCATCGTGAGCACGATGCCGAACTTGGTCGGGTCGTCGTAATAGCGGGCAAGCCGGCCTTCGTCCGGCTCCGGCGCATAGAGGCCGGCCATCACGACGAAGGCGAAGCCGACCGCGTAGATCAGGACGACGAAGCCCTGCACGCCCATCGGGTCGCCGCGTCCCCCGGCTGCCATGGCCAGGCCGCAGATCGCGAGCAGGCCGAGGATGACGAGAGCCAACTGGCGCTCGGATACGGTCAGTTGCGATACCATCGTCAGGCCTCTCTCACCTGCGGCTCGAACAGCGATGAAACGGGACAGTGCGGCAATGAAAGAGGCACGCCATGCTCGTCCGGTTTAAGTTAGATCCAAAATGCCACTTATCAGAGAAACCCTTCTCCGCCCAACGGATCAAAGCGTCGCAGCCGGTTCAGCCGGAGCGCCGCGCATCCGCCTTCCCCGCCGCATTCCACCACGCCTCGAATGCCGCATCTTCCGGCGAAATCGTCTCCGCGTCGGGTTCGAGGGTCCGGAACGCGTCGCCATGCCGGTCCGAAACCGCGAGCAGAACCGGTTTGCCGGCCTGCCGGGCGGCGTCGAGAACGGGCCGCAGCCCCTCACCGGCGGCTTCCAGCTTGCCGAACTTGTTGAGCACGACGAGGTCGGCGTCCGCGATCTGCGGCAGCACGCAGGCGCATGCCGCCGCGACGCCCTCCGCGTCAATATGGCACGTGCGCCCGGCCGCGGGCTCGTCGAGATAGATGGCGAATCGCCTGTCGGACGCGACGTCGCGCAGGAAGCCCGCCCCGCAGGAACGGTCCGGCAGTCCGTGCTCCTCCCCGGCGACGCCGACGACGTTCAGTCCCGCTTTGCGCAGCGCGCCCGCGCGGGCAGCGATGAAAGCCTGAATCTCGGAACTTTCCGCCCCCGACACGACGCAAATCCCGACCGGCCGGGTCATGTCGCACCTCTGTCGTCTCGCGCGGTCCCCCGCGCGCTGATCGGGCAACTATACCGGCGCCGGACCCGGCCTGTCGAGGCCGCGTCGCGCCCGGTTCAATCCACGGGACGCGGCTCGGCCATCAGCCAGCCGATCTCCGCCCCGACCTTCAGGTCGTCCTCCGCTCCGAAGGCGTGGCGGCGCAAGTTTCCCGCACGGTCTATCAGCACGAGGCTCGGCGTTCCGCGCATGCCGTAGGCCGCCATCGTGCGCGGGATCGGCCCGTCATCGCCCGGCCGGTCGACACAAACGGGAAAGCGGACCCGGTATTCGTGCAGGAAGGCGGTGAGAGCGACCGGCGTCATCGCGTCGTGGTGCTCGAACACGGTATGGATGCCGATCACGGCCACCTCGTCGCCCGAAAACAGCGCGGCGATCCTCTGCGCCTGCGGCAGGCCGGAACTGACGCAGCCGGGGCACAGCATCTGGAACGCATGCAGCACGACGACGCGGCCGCGCAGCGAAGACAGCGACAGCGGCGCGGGCGTGTTGAACCACTGCACGACGTCGAGCGCCGGCGCGGGACGGACGGTTTCTGGGGACATGGTCACGCGGCCTCCTGCTCGACGCAGATGCGGCCGCTGTCGTCGACGGACAGCGGCTCCTTCAGCAATGCACAGTAATGCGGGCCTGCCCCGCCCTCGCCACCGTCGCGGCGGAAATGGCGGCAGGTATGGCAGACGCCGAACGCGCGGCCGCCATTGCGGCGCACGGCCGCGCGCAACACCTCCTCGAGCAACGCGACGACAGCATCCGCATCGCCGCCCGTCGCCGTCGCGACATCGGCGGCGAGTGCGAGCAGCGGATCCGCGTCGAGGGCCGCCATTCCCTTCTCCGTCAGGTCGAGCGCGACCGAGCGGCGGTCCCGGTCGCTCGCGCAGCGCGACACGAAACCCTTCTGCTCCAGCGCGATCAGGGTTTGCGACACGGTTCCGCGCGTCGAGCCGAGAAAGGCCGCCAGCGCCGCCGGGCTGCGCGAGAAGCGGTTGGCGCGCGCCAGATAGCGCAAAGCGTCCCACTGCGCCGGATTGAGGCCGTGGAGCGGCACGCCGCTGCGCGTCAGTCGCTCGATCCTGTCGATGAGGCGGGCGGCGGCAAGGGCCGATTCGGAAAGCTGCATGATAGCGACTCGCTATTGACTCGTCCGGCAGTATCGTTTCTGATCTTATGATAGCGACTCGCTATTAACAAGATGGAGCCTGCCATGTCGAGATCGACGATCCTTTTCTCATTCCTGTCCGCCAGCCTGCTTGTCCTTCCCGCCGGCCTTGCGGCCGCCCACGGCGTCAAGGCCGACGCCGACGCTTCGGTGCCGCCGGCCTTCGACATCACCAGCGCCGAGGCGACCACCGACGGCCGTCTCGCCACCTTCTCGATGGAAGTGACGGGCGAGGCCGGCTCGCTGATCCCGGAAAAGACCGGCAAGCTGACCGGCGCCAAGGTGGACGCCTATGTCTGGCCGACGAAGCTGGATCCCTCCGCCGTCGGCTTTGCCGAAGGTTCGGGCCTGCTGGCGCTGGCCGTCACCGCCCATCCGGATTTCGACGACACGCCGCTGTTCGACGAGAACGGCGACGGCGACCCCGCCAATGACGGCGCCGGCTGGCACTCGCACTGGGTGGTGCTGGGCGAGGATGCGGCCTGCCCCGGCGGCCTCAAGGTGCGCGACGTCTCGCCCGGCCAGGACGTGCTGCCGGCCACGGCGCCCGGCCTTCCGATCGCGCTCGACAGCCCGGGCATGAGCCCGCTCATCAAGGGCAGCACGGTGCGCATCACCGTGCCGGTCGCCGGCGCCGAGAACGTCAATTTTGACGCGGTGGCCGCGCATCTCCAGGTCAATGCCGAGGGCAAGGCGCCGCTTCTGTGCGTCACCGGCACCTACAAGGTCGCCTCCGGCGACCTGACCCTGCCCGGCGTCATCGTAAAGCAGGGGCAATAGCGGCAGCCCGGGGCGGACCGCCGGCAGCGGTCCGCCTCGCCTAGCCTATGGCCCCGAGAGCCGCATCCATGTCGCCGATCAGGTCGGCCTCCGCCTCCAGCCCGACCGACAGGCGCAGCAGCCCGTCGCCGATCCCTGCCGCGGCACGCGCGTCCGCGCCCATGCCGGCATGCGTCATGGTGGCGGGATGGGCCACGAGGCTTTCCACCCCGCCCAGCGATTCGGCCAGCGTGAACACCCTGACCGCCTCCACGAAACGCCGGGCGGCCTCGGCGCCGCCGGCGAGGTCGAAGCTGAGCATCGCCCCGAAGCCGGCCTGTTGCGCCCTGGCGACGGCATGGCCGGGATGCGACGGCAGGCCCGGATAGTGGACGGCGGCCACTTCGCTGCGGCCGGAGAGAAATTCCGCGATCGCCGCGGCATTGGCCTGCTGGCGCTCGATGCGGGCAAACAGGGTGCGCACGCCGCGCAGCGTCAGATAGGCATCGAAGGGCGAGCCGATCGCGCCGGTCACGTTGGCCCAGTTGCGCAGCGCGTCCGCGTCCGCCGCGGATGCGCAGATCACCGCGCCGCCGACGACGTCGGAATGGCCGTTCAGATATTTCGTCGTGGAATGGACGACGAGGTCGGCGCCGAGCGCGATAGGGGTCTGCAGCGCCGGCGACAGGAAGGTGTTGTCGACCGCGACGCGCGTGCCGGCCTCCTTCGCCCGACGGGCGATCGCGCGGATGTCGACGACGCGCATCAGCGGGTTGGAGGGCGTTTCGACCAGCACCAGCGCCGGCTTGCGCGCAAAGACGGCCGCGAGCGCGGCCGCGTCCGACTGGTCGACGAAGGCGACGTCGAAATGGCCCCGGTCGCGGCGGGCCGCCAACAGCCGGTAGGTGCCGCCATAGCAGTCGTGCGGCGCGACCACGAGGTCGTCGCGGCCGGCGAGCGACAGCACCAGGTCCAGGGCGGCCATCCCGGAGGAGGTCACCACCGCCCCTGCCCCGCCCTCCAGTTGCGCCAGCGTATCAGCGAGCAGGTCGCGGCCGGGATTTGCCGTGCGGCTGTATTCGTAGCCGCGGTGCTTCTCGAAACCGGAAAACGCGAAGGTGCTGGACAGATAGATCGGCGGCGTCACGGTTCCATACACCTCGTCGGAGGCGATGCCGTTGGCAACGGCGATCGTGCGCGGGTCCTGCCGGTTCTTCATAGCGGGAAAACCTCTTCCATCCGGGCCGGGTCTTTCCCCTAGCCGCATTCCGCGCGCGCCATGCTCCAGCGCACAGGCCGGCCCTGCGCCAGCGCGGCAGGCCCGCCGCGGCTCCGATACCGGGCGGGCGGGCGCGCCGTCAATCCGCCTTTCGATGCGGGGTAAAGCAAGGGCGGCAGCCCGCCGGGACCGGCGAGGCGGGACCGCAGCGGACGGCGGTTTCCGCTGCGGCCCCGCGAGCGGGCCGGCAGCAGCCGGCCCGGAGGCGCTACCGTGCGGCCTCGACCTCCAGCCTGCCGGTCATGTTGGGATGGAAGCGGCAGTAGAAATCCACCGCCTCCGCCGTTTCCAGCTTCTGGCTGACCGTCTTGCGGGCCGGGATCATCACCTCCCACCCGCCCCTGACGGTGGCGGTATGGGCGAACGGGTCCCTGTTGACCCATTCGATCGTGTCACCGACACGAGCCGAGATTTCGGCCGGCGAATACACCAGCTTGTCGATCACGACCCGGATCGTCCCGGCCCGTGCGGGAGAGACCGCCGCCAGGGCAAGGACCAGCGGAAGCCACGCATGTCGCGGGACCATCATGCCGGCCTCCTACCGCAACTCGGCCGCGACATGCTCGGCATGCGCCTGATGCCCCTGGAACAGCTTCAGCCCGGTCTCGAGCAGGCTCTTCAGGTCGGCGTTCTCCGCCGAGGGGATGAGCAGTCCCTCGAGCGCCTCGTTGACCTGCTTGTGGAATGCCACCTCGTTGTCGACATAGGCCTTGTCGAAGGCGGCGCCGTCGAGGGCCGACAGCCGCGCGCGCTCGTCCGCCGCGGCCTTGCTCAACGCCTGGCTGGTCGCATTGTCCTCGGGCGTCACGTCGAGCTTCTTGACGAGCTCGAGTGCCTGCTGGTTCACCGCCTCGTGGTCGCGGATCATGTCGTTGGCGAAATCGACGACCGCCTGGGTCTTCGACTTCTCGACGGCGAGCTTCGCCGCCTCGATGTCGATCGCGCCCGCGGTATAGGCGATATGGGCGATCTGCGGGTCGGTGGGCTTGTCCTGGGCGATCGCAAACGCCGTCGAGCCGATGAGGCAAAGCGCGGCCAGTGCCGCCAGTGATCTTGCGGGCATGAGAATCTCCTTGCGCCGGGCCCCGGGCCACGGCTTTTTCTGGGTTGACGCCGGTTGGATGCTGCGCGGCGGGAAAGGTTCCCGCGGTTCAGTCTGCCAGGCCGAGCCGCGCCATCACGGCGGCCGTCAGCCTGTCGCAGCGGCGCCCGGCAAACGGAAAGGCTTCGAGGAAGACCGGGCCGATGCGGGCGTCGAGCTCCTTGCGCAGCAGCGCACGGGCGCGGTGGAGCCGCGTCTTCACGGTCTGCGGCCCGATGCCCAGCGCATCCGCCGTCTCCTCCACGCTCATGCCCTCGATCACGCGCGCGACGAAGACGGCGCGGAAAGCCTCCGGCAGGCTGTCGGTGGCCTGCTCGACCAGGTGCAGGATCTGCCGCTGCGCCATCGTCCGCTCCGGGTCGCTATCGCTGCTGCTCAGGGGAAACTGGATGATCTCGGCCGCGCGCGGCTCGATCGCCACCAGGCCCGCGTCCCGCCTTCGCCGGCGGCGGCGCAGGCGGCCGAGCGCCTCGTTGATGGTGATGCGCGAAAGCCAGGTCGACAGGCTGGAGCTGCCGCGAAAGCCGGCGAGCGCCGAAAAGGCGCGCACATAAGCCTCCTGCACCACGTCCTCGGCTTCGGCCGCGTCGTGCAGCACGCCGCGTGCCAGCCGGTAGAGACGCTGGTTGTTGCGCTTCATGATGGTGCGGAACGCCTCGCCGTCGCGCGCCAGCGCCCGCGCCACGAGCTCAGCGTCGTCGGCTTCGGTATCTGCTCTCTTCGGTCCGATGGCGGGCATGGCCGTGGTCCTGCGGAATCGTCTCCCCATTGGATGACGCTTGCCAGCAAAGGTTCCCGGCGACATCCTGTCGGCCGGTCGAGAAGGATGCAACACCGTCATGCAGGACTTTCTTCGCGCCGTTGCGCAAGCTTCGGGAGATGGCGCATGAGGCGCGGCGGCCGTTTGCGCCGGCAAGCCGAGCCTGCTCCGGCGGTTGCGGCGGCATCCGTCGCCTGGGCGGATCTGTCGCAGGCCGAACGCACTGCGCTCAAGAGGATGAATCGCGGCCCCTATCCCGCGCTGGAGGAGGCGCTGGGCCGGCGGCTGGTCGCCCTCGGGCTGGCGGTCGCCCGGGCAGACGGCATCGGCATCAGCCGGGCCGGACGCGAGCTCGTCATCGCCGCGCTGCTTTCGGCGCGGCGCGACGACGGCGCGCCGCCGCAGGCTAGCTGAGGCAGGCCCGCCTCAGCGCGCGACGCGCTTCAGGCCCATCAGCGCCTCCTGCAGGCCTTCGCGCCCGTCGACGGCATCGGGATAGACGGCATAGGCCGGATAGGTGAACTCGGGCGCGCCCTCGACCAGCTCGAGCTCGCCGGCCTTCAGATGCGGGGCGACCGCGCCCCTGCGGAAATAGCCCATGCCGCCGGCGCGCAGGATGTAGCTCAGGCCGAGCGGCCCCAGGCCGACCAGAAGGCCCGGCTCGCCGAAGGCGGCCGGGCCGAAGCCGCGCTCGGCGGCGAATTGCGGGCCCCAGTCGACATGGACGTAATCCTGCGCCCGCGCCTGCGGCCCGCCCGCCGGCGCCCTCACCAGCACCAGTTCCTCCTCCTCGACCAGCTCGACCCTGAAGCCGGGAAGCAGCTTCGGCGCATAGAGGATCGCGATATCCAGCACCCCGGTTCGCAACTGCTCCAGAAGCTGGTCCGGGACGCCGACATAGGCGTGGATGGCAATCTGCGGGCATTCGGCCTTCATCCACACCAGCCAGTCGAGCATCAGCGGGTTCCACAGGCTGAGCTCGCCGCCCACCGCCACGACGCCGGTCCGGCCCGCCGGCACGGTGAGCTGCTGGCGCGCGCGCTCCCACAGGCGCACGAAGGACTGGGCGAAGCGCTCGAACTCGCGGCCGGCCGCCGTCAGCGTCGCGCCGTTGCGGTTGCGCACGAACAGCCGCTGGCCGAGCTCGTCCTCCAGCGTGCGGATGCGCGCGCTCACCGTCGTCTGCGTCACGCGCAGCCGGTCGGCCGCCTTCAGGAAGCTACCGGTGTGAACGATCTCCAGGAACGTCCGGGCCCGATCGACGTCCATGCTCGCCTCCGTTGGTGCAATAATGTTGCACTAATATAGCATTTAATTCCGTTTGCCTTCCGCTTTCCCGGCGCGCAACCTTTGCTCCAATCGGTCATCGAGCGGAGTCGGCATGTCCGACCGACAATCAGTTTCAAGGGGCTACGCCTCTCCTCCATGCTTCATGCACGAGCTGGAGGACGAGTTTTGCGCGGCGCCGGCGCGCACGGATGCGTGGAGCGACGTCTCGCGCTGGCGCAAGGGCGAGCGCAAGCGCCTGATCGACCTGCGCATGGCGCTCGGCCAGGACGAGCGGCGCGAGCGCTCCGCGCGCATCGCCACCGCGCTCGACGCCGCCGTGGGCCGGGTGAGCGGGCGCATCGTCGGCAGCTACTGGCCGTTCCGCGGCGAGCCGGATCTGCGCGACTGGGCGATCCGCGTCATCGAGCGCGGCGGGCGCATCGCGCTGCCGGTGGTGATCCAGAAGGGCTGGCCGCTCGAATACCGCGTCTGGTTTCCCGGCGACCCGCTGGTGCGCGGCGTGTGGAACATCCATGTGCCCGCCGGCGGGCCTGCGGTGCAGCCCGACATCGTCATCGCGCCGGTCGTCGGCTTCGACGAGGCAAGCTACCGCCTCGGCTACGGCGGCGGCTTCTTCGACCGCACGCTTGCCGCGATGCCGCGCCGGCCGCTCAAGGTCGGCGTCGGCTACGCGCTGGCGCGGGTCGCGACCATCTATCCCCAGCCGCACGACATTCCGATGGACGTGATCGTGACGGACTGAGCGCAGATATGCGGGATGGCCTTTCCGCCGCCGGTTGGCGCCCTGCGCACCGGCGGCGGAGGCGTGCCCGCAGGACATGAAAGGCAGGAACATGGCGGACGGGACGACGAACCAGGCACCCCACGAGGAAAGCGGCCACGCGGAGGCGGATCACAGGCCCGGCTTCCTGACACGCTGGGTGTTTTCCACCAACCACAAGGACATCGGCACCCTCTACCTGATCCTGTCGATGATGTGCGGCATCCTCGGCACCGGGCTTTCCGTCGCGATGCGGATGGAACTGCAGGACCCGGGAATGCAGTTCTTCGCCGATCCCAACACCTTCAACGTGCTCGTCACCTCGCACGGCCTGGTGATGATCTTCTTCGTCATCATGCCGGCGCTGATCGGCGGTTTCGGCAACTGGTTCGTGCCGATCATGATCGGGGCACCCGACATGGCGTTCCCGCGCATGAACAACATCTCGTTCTGGCTGCTGGTGGCGTCGCTGATCCTGTTCATCGTGTCGCTGTTCGTGCCCGGCGCGCCGGGTTCCTACGGCCATGGCGGCGGCTGGACGACATATCCGCCCTATGCCACCGTCGGCCAGCCCGGCCCGGCCGTCGACCTGGTGATCCTGTCGATCCACCTGTCGGGCGCCTCCTCGATCCTCGGCGCGATCAACTTCATCACCACCATCTTCAACATGCGCGCGCCGGGCATGACGCTGCACAAGATGCCG
>Ga0207868_1000792_pt1 | contig 28235 bp, 23 predicted proteins | sample Passage237B_FD_187370 | JGI IMG/M metagenome (GOLD analysis project Ga0207868, IMG submission 187370) | Cellulose adapted compost microbial communities from Newby Island Compost Facility, Milpitas, CA, USA - Passage2 37B (SPAdes) (version 3) ... | reverse complement strand
ATCATCCGTGTTTATCCGCGGCATCCGCGGCAAAAGTCTCAAAGCATCGGGTAACTGGGATAACTACTATCATTTCTCATTTGTAGGGCGGGATCGCCGATCCCGCCTTTGACGTTTTGATCATTCGATGGCGGCGTCAGCAACCCCGCCCTACAAGTTAAGCATCGGTCCGCAATGCGCGGGCGCGTTCGACACGGCGGCTGACGATCACGGCGATTTCGAAAAGCAGATAAAGCGGCGCGGCAAAAATCGTCTGCGTCACAAAATCCGGCGTCGGCGTCACGATGGCGGCGATAACGAAAATCACCACGATCGCATGACGACGGTATTTGGTGAGCGTCGCCGTCGTCATCATGCCCATGTAAACCAAGAGGACGATGAGTAGTGGAAATTCAAACGACGCGCCCACACCCAGCACGAGCCACATCAGCAATCCGTAGTAGCTGCCCGGCGTCCATCGCATGACGAAACCGAAATATTCGTTGAGCCCGACTGACACCGCCAGCGTGCTCGGCACGAGCACGAAGTAGCCGAACAGCGCGCCGCACAGGAAAAGCACCATCGCCGCAATGCACAGCGGCAACACGACCTTGAGTTCGTTTTCCGTTAAAGCCGGCGAAACAAATTGCCCGACGAACAGCAGGATGAACGGAGCGGCCAAAATGATACCGCCCATGAAACACATCTGCAAAACGACAGTGAATCCCTCCATGATCGACACCGTGCCGAGATCGAGCTGCATGGACGGGTTATCAGCCTGCACCGAGTGCAACGGCCAGAGCAGCACGTCGTTAAACTCGCGCATGAAAATACCGATCAGCACGGCAAACACCAGAAACGTCGCCACGCACTTGATCAGGGTCCAGCGCAGGTCCTCCAAGTGATCGAAAAAGCCCATCGGCTTGTCGCGCAGCGAGGTCTGCGCGTCAGTCCCGGATTCGTCGGCAAAGATGTTGTCTTGGTCGTTCACGGTGGATCGAGCGCGCCATGCTGCGTCATTTCCCTAAAAACGGAAGCGCGTTGTGCATTTTGTGCGGATTGAGCCTCGCTAAACGCACCGGAAACGGCTGATAGCGCCTCCACCGTTGACAGTGCCGGGCCGGACTCGCTAGTTCAATGACCCTTTGCGCCTGCGCGCATCACGACTTCTTTTCAACGCAATCCCATCCATGGCATCAAAAACCAAAGCTAAAAAACCGGCGGCCAAGCCCGCCAAGAAATCCTCCGCCAAGCGTGGCCCGAAATACGTTTACACGTGGGGCAATGGCAAAGCGGACGGCGACGGCTCGATGAAGGCCCTCCTCGGTGGCAAGGGCGCCAACCTCGCCGAAATGACGCGCATCGGTCTGCCCGTGCCTGCTGGTTTCACCATCACGACCGAAGTTTGCACCTACTACTACGCTCACAAGCGGACCTACCCGAAGGAGCTGCAGGCGCAAATGGAAGCCGGCATCGCCAACATGGAAAAAGTCATGGGTTACAAGTTCGGTGACTCGAAGGGCTTCCCGCTCCTCGTCGCCGTTCGCTCCGGCGCCCGCGATTCCATGCCGGGCATGATGGACACGATTCTCAACCTCGGTCTCAACGACGAGACCGTGATCGCGCTCGAAAAGGCCACCAACAACCCGCGCTTCGCTTGGGACTGCTACCGCCGCTTCATCCAGATGTATGGTGACGTCGTGCTCGGCGTGCAAAAGCGCGAAGGCGAAGATCACGAGCCGTTCGAAACCGTCATCCACACTTACAAGCACGAGGTTTATCACAAGGACATCCTCGACTCCGAGCTCACCGCTGAAGACCAGCAGGAACTCGTCAAGCGCTTCAAGGCGCTCGTCAAGGAGCGCACCGGCAAGGTGTTCCCGAACGATCCGTGGGATCAGCTCCGTGGCGCCGCCGGCGCTGTGTTCGGTTCTTGGATGAACGACCGCGCGATCGTCTATCGCCGCAAATACAACATCCCCTCCGAGTGGGGCACTGCCGTCAACGTGCAGGCCATGGTGTTCGGCAACACCGGCGAAACCTCCGGTTCCGGCGTGGCGTTCACCCGCAATCCCGCCAACGGCGTCAACGAATTCTACGGCGAATTCCTCGTCAACGCGCAGGGTGAAGACGTCGTCGCCGGCGTTCGCACGCCCGAGCCCGTCCTCAAGCTGAAGGACGTGATGCCGAAGTCCTACGCCGAGCTCCTCAAGGTTCGCAAAATCCTCGAGAAGCACTTCAAGGACGTGCAGGACATCGAGTTCACCATTCAGGACGGCAAGCTGTTCATGCTGCAGACCCGCAACGGCAAGCGCACCGCCGCCGCCGCGCTCAAGTTCGCCGCCGACATGGTCAAAGAAAAGCTCATCGACTGGAAGACCGCCGTGCTCCGCAACCCGGCCGACCAGCTCGAACAGCTCCTCGCTCCGATCTTCGACCTCAACGAAATCAAGAAGGCCAAGGCTATCGCCACCGGTCTGCCCGCCGGCCCCGGTGCCGCTACCGGCAAGATCTACTTCAACGCCGACCGCGCTGTGGCCGCCGCTGAAAAGGGTGAGAAGGTCCTCCTCGTCCGCGTCGAAACCTCGCCGGAAGACCTCCGCGGTATGATCGCGGCCGACGGTATTCTTACCGCTCGCGGTGGTGTTTCGTCCCACGCCGCGCTCGTCGCCCGTCAGATGGGCAAGGTCTGCGTTTGCGGCGCCGCCGACATCCAGATCGATTACGACAAGCGCACCGCCAGCGTGCAGGGCCAGACCTTCTCCGAAGGCGACTACCTCTCGATCGACGGCACCACTGGCGCCGTTTACGCCGGCCAGATCCCGACCGCTCCTTCCGAAATCATCGACGGTCTGATCAACGGCAACAAGACCGCGCAGAAGACCGAGAAGTTTAAGAACTACGTGCAGCTCATGAACTGGTGTAAGAAAGCCACCAAACTCAAGGTTCGCACCAATGCCGACACGCCCGAGCAGACCCGCCAAGCGATTGCCTTCGGCGCCGAAGGTATCGGCCTCACCCGCACCGAGCACATGTTCTTCGAAGGCGACCGCATCGACGCCATGCGCGAGATGATCCTCGCCGACAACCTCGCCGACCGCGAAGCCGCCCTCGCCAAGCTCCTGCCCTACCAGCGCGAAGACTTCTTCGGAATCTTCAAGGCGCTCAAGGGCTTCCCGGCCACCATCCGCTTCCTCGATCCGCCCTTGCACGAGTTCCTCCCCCACTCGAAGGAACAGCAGATGGATCTCTCCCGGAAGCTCAACATCCCGGTCGAAAAGATCATGGCCCGCGTGCACGAGCTGCATGAATTCAACCCCATGCTCGGTTTCCGCGGCTGCCGTCTCGGTATTCGTTATCCCGAGATCACCCGCATGCAGGCTCGCGCCGTCCTTGAGGCCGCCGCCGACGCCAACAAGAAGGGTCTCAAGGCCAAGCCCGAGATCATGATCCCGTTGGTCGGCTTCAAGAAGGAGCTCGATCTGCAAGTCGCGATCGTCCACGAGGTCGCCGCCCAGGTCCAGAAGGAGAAGAAGGTGAAGATCGCCTACTCCGTCGGCACCATGATCGAGATCCCGCGCGGCGCGCTCACCGCCGACGAGATCGCGCAGACCGCCGAATTCTTCAGCTTCGGCACGAACGACCTCACCCAGACCTGCTTGGGTATGTCGCGTGACGACTCCGGTTCCTTCCTCGGCGCTTACACCGAGAACGAAATCGTGAAGAAGAACCCCTTCGCCTCGATCGACCAGACCGGCGTCGGCCAGCTCGTCGAGATCGCCGCCAAGAAGGGCAATGCGACCCGCCCTGGCATCAAGCTCGGTATCTGCGGCGAACACGGTGGCGATCCGGACTCGGTCAAGTTCTGCCACAAGGTCGGCCTCTCCTACGTGAGCTGCTCGCCTTACCGCGTGCCGGTTGCCCGCCTCGCCGCCGCCCAGGCCGCGATCGCGGACATGAAGTAAACCGCCAGCTGATTCATTCCCACAAAGCCCCGGTCATCACGACCGGGGCTTTTTTGTATTTCGCAACGGCGGACAAACAAACGCACCAGCCACCACATCATTTCACACATTCCCTTTGCTCCGGGCACAACTTCGTGTCACCTGTGTCTTTACTCTCATGAAAACGCTCCGTCGTGTCATCCTTGCCCTATTCATGGTCTTCGCTCCCGCCGCGGCCATTTTTGCCCAAAACCCCGCCGTCGAAGTCGAGTCCGGCCCCGCCGCCGATCTCGACGCCCTCGTCGCTCGCATCAAAGCCAAACTCAATGCCGGCGCGGATGACGCCGCCGCTTTTGCCGGTGAGACCAAAGCCTTTGACGAATTGCTCGCCAAATACGCCGGCGACACCTCCGAAGACGTAGTGAAGATCGCCTTCATGCAGGCCACGTTCACGATGCAAATCCTCGAGGACCTCGACAAAGCCAAGGAACTGCTCGTCGCGTTGCAGAATAATTACCCCGACAGCCAAGGCGCCGAAGCCGCCGACAAAGCGCTCGCCTATATCGAACGCGCTCAAGGAGCCGAAGCGCTCAAAGCCAAGCTCATCGGCAGCGCCGCTCCGGAACTCAACTTCATCTGGTCCACCCGCGAAGGCGTGACCAAGCTCTCCGATCTCAAAGGGCAAGTTGTCGTGCTCGACTTCTGGGCCACGTGGTGCGGTCCCTGCATTAGCTCCTTCCCGAACATTCGCGAAGAAGTCGCTCACTTCGAAGGCACGCCCGTCACCTTCCTCGGCGTGACCAGCCTGCAAGGTCGTGTCTCCAATCTCGAATCCCGCCCGATCGACACCGAGAACGATCCCGAGAAGGAAATCGCGCTCATGCCCGACTTCATGAAGAAATTCGACATGACTTGGGACGTCGTCATCAGCGAGCAGGACGTGTTCAACGACGACTACGGCGTCAACGGCATCCCACACCTCGCGATCATCGCGCCCGACGGCACCGTGCGTTTCTCCGGCCTGCATCCCGGCAATCCCGCCTCCGATGTCCAAGGCAAGGTCACGGCCCTCCTCAAGGAATTCAATCTGCCCGTGCCAAATTGATTTTCGAATCGCTTAACATTTATCGCCCGCCGTGTGATTCACCGGCGGGCTTTTTGTTTATCGAAGTCCGCACGCCGCGCCACTGCGCACGGTAAACCGTCGGCGACAATCCTGTCCGCCGTTTAAACAGTTTCGAAAAATGAAACTCGTCGCAGAAGCCGAGTTCTTCGGCGACGATGCGCAGCGGCGCGTCATCCGTGCGTAAGCGCAGGGCCGCGCGATCAATCCGTCGCGCCATCCGGTATTGGGCGGGCGGCACGCCCATCGCGGCGCTAAACTTCTTGCGAAACTGCTCGTAAGTCAGGCCATGCGCCGCCGAGAACTGCACCCAGTCAATCGCGTCGTCCGTTTCCAATTGCCGGCAGGCTGCATCGAGCCACTGCTCGGGGTTGGTTTCGCCACCATTCATGCGCGCGACACGCATTTCGGCCAGCAAGGTCAGCAGCCGCGTCGCTTCAACGAGTGAAGCCGCCGCTCCCGTAGCTCCCGTGAGCACGTCCGCCACGCGCTGCCGCCAATACGAAACGGGTTCAACATGCCAGACCGGATCCGCCGGATCGAGCAACCCGGCCGAACGCCACGCCTCGAAAGGCGGTCCGTTAAACACGAGCCAGATATCGTCCCACGGCTCGCCATCGCCCGGATCGTAAAAGTGCGCGACATCCGGAAACAGCAGAAACGTATCGCCCGCCCCGATCGTCCGGCGCAATCCGCGATCATCGCCAAATTCGCATTGTCCATTGACCACATAGACCAAGGCAAAGCTCCCCAAAACCCGCATGTTGGTGCGACTAATCCCATGATTGGCGCGGGATTGGCCCGCCAAAGTCACCGCTCCTGCCGGTGTATTCAGCCCGGCTACCGGCAGGGCTTGGGTTTTCCACGAGGCGGTCATATCGTTTTCCAAAATGCACATGCTAACATCCAGAACAACCATTCTTTGTTTAGGCCTCACCTGTTAGCATCCGCTCGTTCCCCATGCCCGTCACCACCCTGCCCCAACTCTCTTCCTGCGGTCATGCCCTCGACATGTCCGAGGTCTCTTTTGGTTTTGTCCGCAGCTCCGCCGATTGCCTGGACGATGTGGCCGAACTTCGCCGTCGGCTTGAAGAGGATGGTTACCTTTATATTCCGGGATTTTTTAATCGCGAATTGGTCCACGCGGCGCGCGCTTCGGCTTGCGATCGTCTCGCTGCGGCTGGCGTGCTCGATCCTGCCTACCCGTCGATTGAGGGTATCACCCGCGCGGACATTTCCAGCAATTTCAACGCCGAGCCCGCGCGCAACAATCCCGCGATTCAGCGCGTGGTTTACGGACCGGAATTGCTCGGGTTTTACGCCAATCTCTTTGGCGAGCCGGTGCGGCACTTTGATTTCACCTGGTTTCGCGCGCTCAGTCGCGGCCAAGGTTCCACGCCGCATTGCGATCTCGTTTACATGGGCCGCGGCACGCATCAACTCCTCACGTGTTGGATTCCCTACGGTGACACGCCGATCGAAGCCGGCGGCGTCATGCTACTCGAGGGATCGCATCGTCAAAGTGAGCGCATCAAAAATTATCTCGAAGTTGATGTGGACGCGTATTGCGAAAACCGCCCGAAGGAAGTCGAGAAGGTGTTGCACAAAAGCGGCTGGAGCCATCCCGGTTTCTTGAGCAAAAATCCGGTCACGCTGCGCACCAAACTCGGCGGGCGCTGGCTCACCGCACCCGAATGGCGCATGGGCGACTTCATCACCTTCGGCATGCATCTCGTGCATGGCGGCCTCGACAACCAGACCGACCGCCTGCGCATTTCAACCGACACGCGTTACCAGCGCGCCAGCCAGCCCATCGATGAACGCTGGATCGGCGAAAGTCCCATCGCCAACACCCGCGCCGGCAAACGCGGTCGCGTTTGCTGATCGCAAAAGCGCATTCGATGGTGGCCGGGAGCGCACCCGTGTGTAGTTCGTCTTAATTGTTCGAGCTAGGGAGTATTCCGGCTTTCAGTTAAGCGGCACTTACGGCAGGTTCTTGCCGCCCCATGCTCCGCTTTTTCTCCAACTGGCTGGCCCATTTTAGCGAAGTCTATCGGCATCATCCGCAATTCGTCGGTATCAGGGCCCGGCTGTTGGCGTCGTTCAATGGCGTCCTTATTATTTTTGTGCCGATCAACTTGGTGAAGTTGGCGATCAACCAACCGCCAGGAATATCAGAGCGCATGATCATGAACATCGCGGTGCTCGGCGTCGCGGTGCTTTCAATGCTGCAGGTTAATCGAGGTAACGCCCGGATGGCGGGCAACACCCTCGTAATCGGTTTGGCGATTCCGGTTAACTCCATCCTACCTTTATTCGCACCCTACCTGCACGAACCTTTGGCTACGGGCATCCAGCTGTTTTTCTACGATCTGACCTTCCTTATCGCCACGATCATTTTTGCCTCACGCTGGGTTTCAGTCGCCATCATGGCCATCATCACCGCGGGGCACTTCAGTTTTCATACCCTCCTCGATCAGCAGGCCAATCTTGTGAATGAGCCCGACTTCATCCTGCAAACATTGCGACAGGATGGATTTCTCGCGCTCAGTTTCGCCTTCGTGCTGGGCATCACCGTCGCCAAAATCATCGAATCCACTCACCGGCGCAGCGAACTGGCCCTCGAAGAAACACGCAAACATAACGAAAACCTCGGCCGCCTCGTGGCTGAGCGCACCAAGGAATTGGAAGCCGCCACCGGCGCGGCCCAAGCCGCTTCACATGCCAAGAGCGAGTTTCTGGCCAACATGAGCCACGAGATCCGCACGCCGCTCAACGGCATTATCGCGTGCGCCGATCTGTTGTCGCGACGCAGCGATCTGCCCGGAGGTGCGGCCGATCAAGTTCGGTTGGTGGCAGAGTCCGGCGACATTCTGCTAAAACTTCTCGGCGACATATTGGATTTTTCCAAAATTGAGGCCGGTCAACTCCAGTTGGAACGACGCGCCTTCAATCCAAGGGAGCTGTTGGAAAATATCGCGAAACTTCATCGCAGCCGAGTCGAACAAGAAGAGCTGCAACTGATTTTGTCGATCGACCCCAAGTTGCCGACTTACGTGCTCGGCGACGGTCATCGTCTTCGCCAAGTGCTGCTCAATTTGCTGACCAATGCGCTCAAGTTCACTCCTGCGGGCGGTCAGGTGACGTTGCAAGCAACCGTGCTAAAACCCGGCGAAATCACGTTTGCAGTTTCAGACACCGGCATCGGCATGGACGAGGCCACACTCAAACGCGTGTTCGAGCGTTTCACTCAAGCCGATTCATCCACCACGCGGCAATTTGGTGGCTCGGGTCTCGGTCTAGCCATCAGCGCCGGACTCACCACGCTCATGCACGGCCAGCTGCTCGCCGAAAGCACGCCCGGCAAGGGCTCGCGCTTCTGGTTTACGATTCCGCTTCCCGCCGCGGAAGCTCCTGCGTCCAACGATTTCACCAGCAATCACCACGAGGTCCGGCTCGGGTTGCACGTGTTGATTGCCGAGGACAATCTCATCAACCAACGTATCATTTCATCCCAACTCGCTCAGCTGGGTTGCGAATGCGCGCTCGTGAGCGATGGCAACGAGTTGCTTCATTACCTCGACACGCATACCAAGCCGGACGTGATCCTGATGGATTGCCACATGCCCAATCTCGATGGCTGGGAAGCCACCCGCACGATCCGGCAGTGGTATAACGATCCTTCTCCCACGCGCCGCGCCGCCGCCGCCTTGCCGATCATTGCGCTGACCGCCGCCGCGTTGCCGCAAGAGCGAAACAAATGCCTCGAAGCCGGCATGAACGATTTCATCGCCAAGCCGGTGAAGCTCGACGAACTCCGCCGCAGTCTTCACCCCTACGCAGATTCCAAGTTGGTCTGATTCGTTTGCTCGTCGCCGCAATTGACGCCTCGGGGGTGGTAGTCCTAGAAAGCAAAGACACCACCACCATGAAACTCCGCTCCTGCCTCGCCGTTCTGCTTTTCGGCTGTCTCTGCGCTTTGGCCGCGCGCGGACAGATCGTTGTCACGGGTTATACCGAAACTGGCAACCTCCCGGCGAATGATGACCATTACAGCGAAGCGATTGATCTAGGCTTCACCATCCATTTCGGCGGGGAGGTCTACAGCCAGACCTACGTCAGCAACAACGGCTACATCACATTTGATTACGGTTCCTACTATTGGACGCCTGAGTCGCTCGACGCCAACTATTCAGGACAACCGATTATCGCTGCGTTTTTCTCCGACGTAGACACTCGCGGTCCCAATTCTGGCATCGTTTCTTGGGGCACGGGTTTAGTCGATAATAACGCCGCTTTCGTCGTAAAATGGGACCATGTTGGGGAATATCACTATGAAGATAATCCCGACCTTCTAAATACCTTTAGCATGGTTCTTGTCAGTCGGAGCGATGTCCAAACAGGTAGTTTTGATGTATATTTCGATTACGATACCATCACGTGGGATCACGGCGGTAACGTAGTCGTAGGCTTCCATGACGGAAACACGACTAACCCTCAATTTTACTCCGTTCCTGGTTCATTCCAAGCGGATGCATTTCTCGACAACGGCACATACGCCTTGAACGGCCTCAGCAACACCGGCACTGCCGGTTTTCTGACATTTGTTTCCCGCGACGGCGTTTTTGAAAACGTGGCCGAAATCACGCCCATTCCCGAACCCTCGACCATCGCGCTGCTCGCGTTAGGTCTGGGTGTGGTGGGCTTCACCGTCGCACGCCGTCGGAAATCCTGATCGCACCGCGCACCGTGTAGTGGCGCTGTTTATCGCTCGCGCGTCATTACGCGCAGCAGCGTCCAACCGGTCAGACTCGTCAGTAAGATGACGATCGCCATGGGCCGGCCCGTGCCATCGTGCCATGCGCCGACAAGCGTTGCCATGATTCCGCCCACGCTGAATTGCAAGGTGCCCATCAAGGCCGATGCGCTGCCAGCGACTTTTCCCACCGGAGCCATCGCGAGCGCCGTGGTGTTGGGGAAAATCAATCCGCTCGACGCCACGCAAATCCACAGCAGGACCAAGGCCGCCGGGAATCCGCCCCAACCGGTCAGCACCTGAATCAACAACAGCAGCGCCACGACTGTGTTGAGCGTGTAGCACGCCTGCAAAATCTGCCGCGCGCTGAATCGCCGGAGCAGCGCGCGATTGAATTGCGAAGATATAATCAGACCGGCCGCGTTCCCACCGAAGAAAATACCGAAGGCCTGCGCGCTCACACCGTATTGCTCGATAAACAGCGTCGGCGATCCGGCGATGTAGGAGAAAAGCACGCCCGACATGCAACCAACCGCCAGCACGTAGCCCATGAATTCACGGTTTTTGAGCAGCCCCCAATACGTCGCAGCAATCTGCTTCGCATTGTGCCGCACACGATCTTCCGATCGCAGCGTTTCCGGCAGACTGAAATAGAGCGACGCGAAACAGGCTGTGCCGCACACCGCAATCACCCAGAAAATTCCGCGCCAACTCGTCAGCAAGAGCAGTTGCCCGCCGAGAACCGGAGCCAAAATCGGCGCCACGCCCATCACCAACATCAGCGTGGAATAAAATTGCGCCGATTCCGTTTCGTTAAAGCGGTCTCGCACAATTGCACGCGTGATCACCATACCTGACGAACCGCCTAGGGCCACGCCAACACGCCACAACATGAGTTGGTGAATCGAACCGGCCAGCGCGCACCCCACCGTCGCCACGGCAAAAAGAAACATGCCGAACACCAATGGCCCACGTCGCCCCCAGCGATCCGCCAACGTGCCGTAAACCGCCTGCCCCACCGCCATGCCGATCATATAAACCGACAGCGTGAGTTGCACGTCGCCTACTTCCACCCCGAGGTCTGCCGCGATCTGCGGGAACGCCGGCAAATACATATCGATGCTCAACGGCACCATGGCCGCCACCGCACCCAGCATCAGCACTAACCAGCCGAGCGAAGGCATGGGGTTGTTTGTCATCTCTTTCATGAATTTAATATCGCCGCGAGCGCCTCCAATTCTTCCCAGCGCGCAAATGCCGCCGCATGCTCCGCCTCAACTTCATCGAGCCGCGCTTTCACCTCTGCAAATTTCGCGGCCTCGTTCTTATAAAAATCCGGATCTCCGAGCTTCGCTATCAATTCGGCCTGCTCTGTTTCCAACGATTCAATCCGCGCGGGCAACGCATCTAATTCCATCCGCTCCTTGTTGGTCAGCTTCTTCTTTGGCTTGGGTGCAGCAGAAGTGGACGACTCCATGCGTTCAGGTTGAGCGCTCCTCGCCGCAGCTTCGGCGCGCGCCGCCTGTTTGGTCTTTTCCGCCATCCAATCCGAATAGCCGCCAACATATTCGCTGATGCGACCATCGCCTTCGAACACAAGCGTGCCGGTTACCACGTTGTCCAAGAAATCCCGATCGTGGCTCACCACGATCAACGTGCCTTCGTATTCGACCAAGAGATTCTCCAGCAGATCGAGCGTCTCGGCATCGAGATCGTTGGTCGGTTCGTCCATCACCAACACGTTCGCCGGCTTGGTAAATAAACGCGCCAGCAGGAGCCGGTTACGTTCACCACCCGAAAGCACTCGAGCCGGCGTGCGCGCACGATCCGGCTCAAACAAAAAGTCCTGCAGATAGCTGATGACGTGCTTCGTCTTGCCGTTGATCGTCACGGTCTCGTTTCCGTCGGCGATATTTTCGGCCACGGTCTTATCGCCGTCGATCTGCGCGCGCATTTGATCGAAGTAAAGCACCTCCATTTGCGTGCCGTGCTTCAAGACGCCCGACGTCGGCGTCAGTTCACCGAGCAGCAGTTTGATGAACGTAGTCTTGCCCGCGCCGTTGGGACCGATGAGTCCGATCTTGTCACCGCGCGTGATGACCGTGCTGAAATCGCGCACCAGCAAAGGACCGCCGGGATAACCGAACGAGATATTCTCCGCATCGATCACTTTCACGCCAGAGCGCCCCGCCTCGGTCATACGCAAATTCACGGTGCCCGCCACTTCGCGTCGCGCGCGACGTTCGACGCGCATTTCCTTCAATCGCGCTACGCGCCCCATGTCGCGCGTGCGCCGCGCCTTCACACCGCGACGGAGCCATTCCTCCTCTTGCGCCAGTTTCTTATCAAAAGCCGCACGCTGTTTTTCTTCGGCCAGCAACAGCTCGTCCTTGCGCACAAGGTAGGTGTCGTAATCACAGGACCAGCTGGTGAGTCGACCGCGATCGAGTTCGATGATGCGCGTAGCCAGCTTGCGCAAAAACGCGCGGTCGTGCGTCACAAAGAACAACGACAGCTTTTCGGTGAGCAGAAAATCCTCGAGCCAGAGAATCGATTCGAGATCGAGGTGGTTCGTCGGCTCATCCAGCAGCAACAAATCGGGCTGCCCCGCCAACGCCCGCGCCAGCAGGACACGACGCTTTAATCCACCGGACAACGCCGCGAATTCCAACTCCACCGGTAATTGCAGGCGTGCAATCAAATCATCCACCCGCACCTCGCGCTCCCATTCCTCCTCGTGATGATCCGCGTTGAGTCGCAAACCGCTCGCGACCACGTCGCGCACCACACCGCTCACATCATCGGGAATCTCCTGCGTCAGCCGCGTATAGACCGCGCCGCCCGGTCGAAATACGTCGCCGCGATCCGGTTTGAGATCGCCGGCAATCACACGCATCAGCGAGCTTTTACCCGCCCCGTTGCGTCCGAGCAGGCAGACGCGTTCGCCGGGATCGATTTGGAAATTCACCTTTTCCAGAACCGCCGGTCCTCCGAAACTGAGGGAGACATCCAGCAAGCTGAGCAATGCCATACAGGCGGCTCAACGTGAACCGCGTCTCATCGTCGCGCAAGTGTGCGAGCAAATTTATCGCGATTCGTTTGATTTGACAGTGCGGCTCGCCTGCTCTCGCGCTCGTTGCAAGCAGCGCAACTGCTAGCCGCCATTCCATTTGTTCACGCTACCGCTTAAATGGTAGTCAATGCGTCATCGTTCATCCCGCGCTTGCTCCCAAGCCCGCCTCAACCAATAACCACCAGCAGTTCATTTCATTATGCCCAAAACCCCGCTTGCCCTCCAACTCTGGTCGCTGCGCGACCGCACGCAAACTGACTTCGCCGCCACTGTCTCCGAGGTCGCAAAAATCGGCTTCCAAGGAGTCGAGACCGCCGGCTTCGGCAATCTTGACGCGCAAGGCGCCGCCGCCGCGATCAAGTCCGCTGGGCTCAAAATCGCGGGCATGCATGTGGGCATCGATGCGTTGAGGACCAACCTCAACAAATGCATTTCCGACGCTCATGTCTTGGGCGCGAAACACGTGGCCTGCTCTTACTGGCCACGCGATCACTTTGTCTCGGCCGCAGCATGTGCCAGCATCGGACTTGAGCTCGCCAGTTTCGGCGCGGTGTTCCGCGCGCACGGAATTCAATTCGCGTTTCACAACCACGACGGCGAGTTCACCGTCGTGGAAGGCCGACACGCGTTTGACTGGATGCTCGACGCCGCCGCGCCGCGCGATCTCGGCTGCCAAGCCGACGTGTATTGGGTCAAGGTCGGCGGCAAAGATCCCGCGGAGTTCATTCGCGAACAAGGCCGCCGCATCCGCACCGTGCACTTGAAGGACGAAAAGGAAATCGGCTCCGGCCCGGTGGATTTCCCGTCCGTGTTCAAAGCGCTCGACGAAATCGGCTCCCTCGAATGGGGCATCGTCGAGGTCGAGGAATACAATTACGACCCGCTGGAATCCGTTCGCCGTTCCTACGAACAGCTCCGTGCCTGGGGCTACGCGTAATCGCTTTCGTTTCCCCATGCCCCGCAAATCCACCTTCAACGTCGCCGTCATCGGCACCGGTGCCATCGGTCACGATCACATCCGTTCCTTTCGGGAACATCCCGCCGCGCGCGTCGTCGCTATAGCCGAGGTGTCGCCCGAGCGAGGACGTGAATCCGCGGATGCTTACAACATTCCCGATCTCGTCACCGACTATCGCTTGTTGCTCAAGCGCGCCGACATCGACGTCATTTCGATCGCCCTACCCAATTATCTGCACGCCTCGGTCGCGCTCAACGCGCTCAAGGCCGGCAAGCACGTGATGGTGGACAAACCGATGGCGACCAACGCGCGTGATGCCGCCAAACTCGTCGCCACCGCAAAGCAGAAAAAACTCCTGCTCATGGTCGGCCAGAACGCCCGCTTCACGCCCGAGGTGCAGACTGCACGCGAACTCGTGACTCAAGGCGTGCTCGGCGATGTTTATCACGCGAAGACCGCGTGGACGCGCCGCAGCGGTATTCCGCGCATTGGCTCTTGGTTCACACAAACCAAGTTCGCCGGTGGCGGCTGCACTTACGACATCGGCGTGCACGCGCTCGATCGCTGTTTGTTCCTGCTCGGCGACTTCGACGCCGCAGCCGTCAGCGGCCAGACGTTTTCGAAATTCGGTCAGCGCGGTCTCGGCGAAGGCGCGTGGGGCAAAAGTGAAATCGCCGCCGGCAAACCCTTCGATGTGGACGATCTCGCCGTCGCGCTCATCAAATTCAAGAGCGGTCGCACCGCCTTGCTTGAGGCCTCGTGGGCCGCGCATCAAGCGATGGCCGATTACAATGGCACGCAACTTTTCGGCACCGACGCCGGACTGTCTTTGCCGCCGTTGCAACTGTTTCGCGCCGGCAAGAACGGCTACGTCACCGAATCGGTCAACGTCTCGACCAATCTCGCGAACGCCAATCGCATGGCTCACTTCATCGATTGCCTTCTCGGCAAGGCCAAGCCCTACGTGCCGCCGGAACAATCGCTCGCCGTTCAGAAGATCCTCGACGCCATCTACCTCTCCGCAAAAACCGGCAAGGAAGTGCGGATCAAATAATCCTCCATTCCTCATTCCTTCTCTTTCTCAGCGTTAAATCGCCGAGAATAGAGAAAGATGAGACGGAAACCTTCACGCCGCTGATTCGACCGCGATTGAGGTCGTCGCTTTTCTCACCAACGAGGCGCGTGGCGTGATGATTACGAGCACGCCGTTCGGATCTTGCACGGCAAACGTGCCCGGACGCCACCAGCGCGCGACGGGAACGGATTGCACAGTCAGACCTTCGGCGCGCAGAGCGTTGCGCTCGGCCGCGGCATCCGCGACTTCGAGCGTCAGCCAGTGGCCGCGACCTTCAGTAGCGGAGACGAGCTCTGCCGGAGTTTGATCGGCCTCCTCGCGGAGCAACACGAGTTGCGCACCGCCGTGATGCTGCAGCCGAACCCAATGATCATGCTCCTCAATCGTGCGAAATCCCAGATGGGTCGTATAAAAATCCCACGATTCCAAATAACGGCGAGTCACAATCCCGGCGAAAAACGCCGAAGGGAAAATCGGAAAATCATCGTTCGTCATGGCCGTCACCCTTGTTGAGGTCTGCGCTTGTGGATTGCGATTGAGTTGCCATCAGGATCCAACACAACGGCCAGCCGGCATACGCCGGTGTCCATCGGTTCGACGCTGAACTTCACGTTCGCAGCTTTGAGCGATTCGACCGCGGCATCGAAATCCGCGACTTCCAGCGCGACGCTCGGACCATCGGACGAGGGCTTCCACATTTCTTGCGACATGTTGGTGACGGCCAAGGTCGCGGGGCCGATGTCGTATTCGACCCAGTCTCGCCCTTCGTGCTCGAAATGGGCGGTGACCTTGAGATTTAAAACGGTTTCATAAAAGGCCCTCGCGCGGGCCATGTCGGTGACGGGGTAGCCGGTGAAAGCGACTTCGGTGACTTGAACTTTTGATGAGGTGCTCATGACGGGATGCAGGATAGCAACCTTCGCTGACAGCATTATGTCAGCAGGGTGCCATATGTGTGAAATGTAGGGCGGGATCGCCTGATCCCGCCTTTTGTATTCACGGCCACACTGCACTGGCGGGATCAGCAATCCCACCCTACCCTCAAACGCGCACCGGTTGCTCGTAGCGCTGCAAGGTCGCGCGAGCCAACTCTGCCACGCATTCACGCAATTCCGACGGTTCCAACGCCTCGGCCTCGTTCCCGTAGCTGAGCAGCCAACGCGCCAGCCACTCAAACGAATACGTGAACAGCGAAAACTCCGCGCCACCATCGCGCCGCCGTTCCTCGATCAAGGTCGCGTAGCTTTCACTGCGGGCGCGTTCCTGCACCTCCGCCGACAGCCAAATGCGCGCAGGAAGCGTCTCCTTCGCATCTTCCTCGCGTTGCAAGTGCTCGGTTAGCGAAAAATCCGGGCGATGTGGAAACGTTTCGTCCGTCACGCCGAGTTCTCGGATGCGATCGATGCGGAATTGCCGGAAATCCTTTCGCAAGCGGCACCACGCCACGAGATACCACGCGCCGCCGTAAAACACGACGCCCAGCGGTTCGACTTCGCGCAGCGTTTCCTCGCGGCGTTCCTTGCCGCGATAAAGCAAACGCAACACCCGACGATTGGCCACGCCGCGTTGCACTTGCAGAAGCCATGACGCGCCGGCGGCATTTGGCGGAGTTTGACCGGGCCGCCCCATGATCACAGTGCGACGCGTCAAACGCTCAACATGGTCCTGTTTATCGCGCGGTAGCACAGCGCGAAGTTTGTCGAGCGCCGACGCCATCGGCGTGTTCAACGACGAATCCGAAAACTGTTTCACCATTTCCGCGCCGACAAACAACGCCGCAGCCTCGTCCGCCGTGAGCATCACCGGCGGCAAATGGTAGCCTTTCACAAGACTGTAGCCCACGCCCGCCTCGCCCGCGATCGGCACGCCCGCTTCGCTGAGCGCCGACATGTCGCGATAAACCGTGCGAACGCTGATCTCAAAATGCTCCGCCAGCTCTTCCGCACGCACCACGCGCCGCCCTTGCAAGAGCATCACCATCGCCACGAGCCTATCCGTTCGATTCATGCGCGCAGCATGACGGCGGCCTTCATCGCGCCAAGCGTGCAATTGCAGTTCATTAAAGTGCCGCAATCCCGCGCGAATATCAGAAACTTTTAATGCTCTGCGCGCCGCGCATTACTTTCGGTTCTGAAAGTAACTCATGATCATTTATCAATGGATTGAAGGCGTGAGATTACTCATGGAGTGATTATTCTATGGTTAGTCCCAACCCCGACCTGAATGGCGGAGCTTCGTCTGCCTCCAAAGACGTGTCCACCTCGACTTCAACTTTGCCCGATGCCGTCATCCGCTTCGCCGGAAACTCGCAGGATGGCATTCAAACCATCGGCGGCTTTCTCGCGCGGCTCGCCGGCCGCAGCGATCAGGACGTCATGACTTACATGACGATCCCGTCCACGATTTCGGGCGGGCCGTCCATTTTCCAAGTGCGCATGGGCACCGGCGAAATCCTTTCGGCCGGCGACCAGATGGATTTCCTCGTGGCGTTCTATCAACACAGCTACGAGAATCACATTTCGTCCCTGCGCGACGGCGGCGTGCTCATCTACGACAGCGATCACGTCAAACCCGATCCCAACGACCGCCGCTATCTGCACGTGCCCGTGCCCATCACCAGCGCGACCATCGAAGTCATGGGCGGTGCCGGCAAGGACAAGGGCAAGAACATGTTCGTGCTCGGGCTCATCGCGCGCGTATTCAACCTCGACGTGGCCAAGCTCCACGCGCTCGTGAAAGAACGCTTCGCCGGCAAGAGCGAGGACATCGCGCGCAACGCCCTGGTCGCGCTCGACGCCGGTTATGCCCATCCGGTCGAAAATCTTCTCGGCCAGCGCTACCGCTTTGAGCAAAGCCAGCGTTCCGGTCAGCGCCCGCAAGTGACGATGGACGGCAACACCGCGCTGACCTACGGCCTGCTCGCTGCCGGCGTGCGTTACGGCGCGGGTTATCCCATCACACCGTGGTCCACGATCATGGAAATGCTCCGCAGCGAGCTGCCGAAATACGGCGGGACGTTTGTGCAGGCGGAAGATGAACTCGCCGCGGTTTCTCTCGCGCTCGGTTTCGCTTACTCCGGTCATCTCGCCGTCACGGGCAGTTCCGGTCCCGGTCTTTCGCTCAAGGCCGAAGCGCTCGGTTGGGCCGTGATGGCCGAGATTCCGCTCATCGTTATCAACGTGCAACGCGGCGGTCCTTCCACCGGATTGCCGACCAACATTGAGCAAAGCGATTTGATGCAAGCCATCTACGGCAGTCACGGCGACGCGCCACGCATCGTCCTCGCTCCGCGGAATGTCGAAGACTGTTTCTACATCGCCCTCGAAGCCGCCAAGATCGCGCGCGAATGCAGCGTGCCGGTTATCATTCTCACCGACCAAGCGCTTGCCACGCGCATCGAGGCGTTTGACGAACCCGACCTCGCCGCCTTGGTGCAGCCCGCCACCGTCGATCTCTCCACGCGGCCCGAGAGTTTTAAGCCCTACCCGCTCGATGCGGTCACGCGTCATGCGCCGCCGGGAGCGAAAATCGCTTCAAACAAATACCCGACGGTCACGGGCTTGGAGCACGACGAATTCGGTCACCCCACCGCCAATCCCGCGTTGCACACCAAGATGACCGCGCGTCGTCGCGAGAAGATCAAACGCTACGGCGAATCTCTCCCCCGTCCCGAAGTCACCGGCGATAAGGAAGGCGACATCCTGCTCGTCAGCTGGGGCTCGCCTTACGGTCCGGTCAAGGAAGCCGCCCACCGCCTGCACGCGGACGGAGAGAAAGTCGGCCACCTGCACCTGCGTCATCTCAATCCGTTGCCGCCGGGGCTCGAACGCATTTTCGCGCGTTTCCGCCAGATCTTCGTCGTCGAGATCAACGACCAAGGTCTCTACGGCTACGGCCAACTCGCCACGCTGCTGCGCGCGCGCTACGCCAACCCCGCGATCCGCAGCATCACCAAAACCGACGGCCTTGCTTATAAAACCCGCGAGGTCATCGACGGCGTCAATCGCTTGCGCGGCGACGCCTCCGCTTCGGTTTCCGCCTACCCCTCCGATATCGAGAACTAACGAACCATTCTCGAGAAAACATCCCCAAATTTAATCGCTTAATTCCATGAGCCAGACTGCCACTCTTTCCACTCCCGAGCCGGAGAAGCTCACCAAGAAAGCCCTAACCGCCGATCACCCGACGTGGTGTCCCGGCTGCGGCGACTTCGCCGTGCTCGCTTCGTTTTACCGCGTGCTCGAACGCCTGCAGCTTCCGCACGAAAAGATCGTGACGATGGCCGGCATCGGATGCAGTTCGCGCTTCCCCTACTTCGTCAACACGCACGGCGGACACTATATTCACGGCCGTTCGCTGCCGTTTTCCGCCGGCGTCTCACTGTCGCGCGACGACCTGCACGTGTTCGTGTTCGGTGGGGACGGCGATGGTTTCTCCATCGGCGGCAATCACCTCGTCCACACCGCGCGCAAGAACGTCAATCTGACCTACGTGATCATGGATAACTTTGTCTATGGTCTGACGAAGAAGCAGACTTCTCCCACGTCGCCCGTCGGCTTCAAATCCAAGACCGATCCCACCGGCGCGATGGATCAACCGATCAATCCAATGCGCACGCTGCTCAACAGCGGCGCTACGTTCATCGCCCGCAGCCACGCTACGCAGGTGAATCATATGATCGAGATGATGGAGCGCGCCGCGCGCCATCCCGGTTTCGCCGTGGTCGAAATCCTGAGCGAGTGCGTCGAATTCAACGCTGGTTCCTTCGATGCGGCCAATCCGCGCAAAGGCGGCGTATTCACCACGATCGAGCTCAAGCAAAACGACGGCACGGCGGAAGACGAAGCTCGTCACGATCCGACCAATGAACTCGCCGCAATCAAACTCGCGCTCGAACCCTGGCCCGGCCGCTTCGGCGTTTTCTACGAAGTTCAGCGCCCCACCAAGAACGCGCTCGAAGCCGGCCTAATCGAACGCGCCCGCACCAAGACCAAGGGCGCCAGCGATCTCGAGTTGCTGCAGGCCAGCTTCGCGCGTCTGCGTTGAGGCGGACCGGACGGAGCCGGTCCCTCCCAATCGGAGGGACGACCTACGTATCGTCCGAAACAAAAAGGCGGGGTCAGCGACCCCGCCCTACAATTCAAATCTGTCGCGCGACTCAGGCGGCGCCTTGCTTGCTATCCACCGAGAACTTGCCAGGACCGGAGAAGAACAAGGTGACTGCTATCACGAAGAAAAGAAACGCGAGTTCACCATTGCCGGGGCCCGACAATTTCATCTCGTGAGCGACGAAGAACGCCACGCCCATACCGATTGCGATCACGAGCGCCGCAAAACGCGTCAGCCAGCCGACCACGAGCAACGCCGCGCACACCACTTCGGCTATGATGATCAGCACCAGCGAGGTCGTTGAACCCAGCCCGAGGAAGTTCATGAAGTTGTCACTGATCGTGCCGAAGTTGGTCACCTTGCCCCAGCCGTGGTTGAGCAACAACGTGAGACCGGCGACAACGCGCAGAAGAAGCAGGGCAAAATCGGTGCTCTGCGGAATGAATTTAAGTTGAAGGAATTTCATGAGGTTTAGAGGTCGGCGCTGATCATACGGCGAGTTCGTTCAATGTCTAGCTAGGTCGGAGCCGATTGCGGCCTTGCGCCGTTACACCGCCGCGGCAGGCTGACCGCGCGTGAGCGGAATCGAGATCATCATTTGCCTGCTGTTGCTGTTCATGACCGTGCCGGACTTCTGTCGCTGGATCGGTCGGCCAGCGATGCGCTATCCGCTTTTCGTCCTGTTTGGACTCGCGCTCAGCCCGTTCGCGGAAACCAGCGCCGCGGGAATGCTCATCGAAGCCGGCAAGGTCGGTTTCGTGCTGCTTTTGTTCGAGGTCGGTTTGGAAATCGATCTGCCGCCATTGCGCGAATTTCTCACCCCACTGCGCAAAGTGCTGTGGTGGGTTCTGCTCCAATATCCGGTCATCTTCGCGCTGGGACATCTGGCGGGGTTGCATTGGATCGGCTGCTTTATCGCCGCGGCCGCCATCACCGGTTGTTCCGTCGGCATGGCACATTCAGCCTGGCGACATCATCCCGGTTTGGAAGGCAAGATCAGGCACCACCTGCTGCTCAAAATGGTGCTGCTGGAAATCGTCGCCGTGGTGCTGCTGTCGGTGGAAACCGCGCTCTACGAAAAGGGACTTTCCTGGTTTGTGCTGCTCAAGTTCATCGGCATCACGATCACCGTGCTGATCATCAGCCGGCTGGCGCGGAAACTCCGCACGCTGTTCGAACTCGTAATCACGCAGGCCACCCGCTGGCGCATTCATCTGGTCGTGCTGTTGGTCCTCGTGATTTGCGCCGTCGGCGATCGGCTGGGCCTCTCGGCCATGAAAACGGCGTTCTTTCTCGGACTGTTCATGAGCCGGATCCAGCACAACAATCAAGGGCTCGAAGACTTCATCGCCCCGATCAGCCGCCGGTTTTTGATTCCGATTTTTTTCGTCTCGCTCGGCTTGCAAGTGCCGTGGAGCGCCTTGTTCTCGACCACCGGTTTGCTCGCGGTGGCGACAACGATGGTGCTGTTCGGCTGGCGGCTGGTCATTCAACGACGTCTCGTGCCGACGGGCGGCGATGATCGAAGCCTCCTGCTGCTTTGCCCCAATCTCACCATGGCCGCGCTCGCCGCCAACGTGTTGCTTACCGATGGCAACGCACCACGCGCCGCGGTTTGGATCATGCTGACCGGTTTGTTCATGACCATCCCCGCGATCATGCTGATGCCCAAATCACCGCGCCAAGCGGTCGTGCCGCCGGCCAACGGGGCGGCGGCTTGAATTGACCGGCTCGTGCAAATCCACTCCCGTCAGGCGCCTCACTCCTGACATCAGATTGTCAGTGAGTCGTGTTAATTTGCGCCCGTATGAACAAAACTCCTGCCCGTTGCCCTTGGCCCAAGACCGAAAACGACATCGCCTATCACGATAACGAATGGGGCGTGCCGCTGCACGACGACCGCGCCTTGTTTGAACTACTCATCCTCGAAGGCGCTCAGGCCGGTCTCAGTTGGAGCACCATTTTGAACAAACGCGAAAATTACCGTCGCCTATTTGATCGATTCGACGCGAAAAAAATCGCGCGCTACGACGACAAAAAAGTCGCCTCCTTGCTCGCCGATCCCGGCATTGTGCGCAACCGACTGAAAGTCGCCGCCGCCATCACCAACGCCCGCGCGTTTCTTGCCGTGCAAAAAGAATTCGGCAGTTTCGACCGCTTTCTTTGGTCGTTCGTCGGCGGCAACCCCATCGTCAATCACTGGCGCAGCCTCAAGGAAGTTCCCGTGCGCACGCCGGTAAGCGATGCGCTGAGCAAAGACTTGCTCAAACGCGGTTTCAAATTCGTCGGAACCACCATTATCTACGCATTCATGCAGGCCGCCGGCATGGTCAACGACCACATGGTCACTTGCCCGCGCCACGCCGTCTGCGCCAAAATGAAATAAGCGGTCCGCATTCGCGATGTCGGCGGTTGCGCATTGTCGCAGAGGGTTTGATTCGTTTCATCACATCCAACCAAACCGCGCTCATGATTTCCACCGCCATCTACGATGCCAAACCTTACGACCGGGATTATTTTTCCAACGCCGAGAATAACGGCATCGATTGGCAGTTTCGCGAATTCCGCCTGACAACCGACACGGCGGAAACCGCACGCGGCTCGGCCACGATTGTCGCCTTCGTCAACGACCGGCTTGATCGGGCGTGCTTGGAGAAACTCGCCACCGCCGGCGTGAAGCACGTGGCGTTGCGCTGCGCCGGATTCAACAACGTGGATCTGCCCGCCGCGCGCGAACTCGGCATCACCGTCACACGCGTGCCGGCTTACTCGCCACACGCCGTCGCGGAGCACACCATCGCGCTGTTGCTCACGTTGAATCGGAAAATCCATCGCGCCTTCAATCGCGTGCGCGAACACAACTTCTCCCTCGCCGGTCTCGTCGGCTTCGATTTGCACGGCAAGACCGTTGGCATCGTCGGCACCGGCAAGATCGGTCGCATTACCGCGCAGATTTTCCGCGGCTTCGGCAGCAAAGTGACTGCCTACGACGTCGCGCCCGACGCTGAGTGGTCGAAATCGCACGACATCTCCTACGCTTCGATCGACGAAGTATTATCGCAAAGCGACATCGTCTCGCTGCACACGCCGCTCACGCCGGAAACGCATCATCTCATCAACGAGGCGACGCTCGCCCGCATGAAACGCGGCGCATATCTCGTCAACACGAGTCGCGGTAAACTCGTCGAGACCGCCGCCCTCATCAAAGCGCTCAAGTCGCAGCACCTTGGCGGCGTCGCCCTCGATGTTTACGAAGAAGAAGAAGGCGTATTCTTCGAAGACCTTTCCGGTGGTGTGCTGCAGGACGACGAGCTCTCGCGCTTGCTTACCTTCCCGAACGTATTGATCACTTCGCACCAAGCGTTTCTCACCGTCGAAGCCCTGCGTGAAATCGCCCGCGTGACCACGGAAAACATCCTGCGACGCAGCCGCGGCGAATCATTCCTGCCCGGCACGCAGTTGGCGTAACTTCACGCTGATCGTTTGGACTCGCGGCACGATGAGCACACTTCGCGCAGGATATCCACGAAACTGCGCACGATCGGCGACTCGCCCATCTTGCGCCAGATCACGGAGACGCTGACCTCCAAATCCGGCCCATCTTCCTTGATGCGCCGATATACGATGTTTTCCTGACCGCGCGGCACGCGCAGCATCATGGAAACGCCGTGATCGCCCGCGACCATCGCGACCAGTGATTCGTAACTATTCACCCGCCGGATGGCGCGATGCCGGATGCCACGCGTGGCGAAAATATCCTGAATGCGCTGGCGGTGCAGGTTGTGCCCTTCGGTTTCGCCAAACGAAATAAATTGTTCGTTCGCCAGATCCGCGAGCGACACCGTCGTTTGCCGCGCCAGCGGATGGTCGCGTCCCATCGCCACCGCCATGCGCGCTTTCATCACCGTCGCGTGCTCAAAACCCGCGGGCAACGCGGTATCGCGAAGAATGCCGAACCCCACGTGAATGCGGCCCGTCTGCAACGCTTCGAGCTGATTAGGAATACTGACTTCGTGCAGGATCACCTCCACGCGCGGATGACGCGCCCGAAACGCCGAAAGCGCTCCCGGTAGGAATCCCGCGGAAACGGCGCCGAGGTTGCCCACGATCAGCCGCCCGCCTTTTCCATCAGCCGCTTCACGCGCCGCGACGATAGCCATCTCAACGCGTTCCAAAATATCACGCGCCTCATCCAAAAATACCGTGCCCGCGTCGGTCAGCATCACGCCACCGGTGTTTCGGTGCAGCAATTTCGCCCCGACGTCGCTTTCTAAGTCCTTGATTTGCTTACTCAAAGCCGGTTGCGCCACATGCAAGCGCTCCGCTGCTCGCCGAAAGCTCAGCGCCTCGGCTACTGCCACAAAATACCTCAAATGCCTTAGTTCCACGCCTTCCCGATACCTAGAAGTTATCAGTTCGCAAACAACAAAGTAATACGTGGCGGCATAATCGACGGTATTTTGAAGGTATGCCAGTTGACTCAAATCATGCTCCCGCTCGTGAAGTAATCCTCACGGCCGCGCGCGCCCAATCGCCCGAATCGGAGTTAAAGTGTCACGGACTCTTCGAACTCATCGATACCTGCCGGACTCTTGAACACGACCTCCGACATGAATTGGCCCGTAGCGAACTCACCGAACAGGGTTTTCACGTTCTCGCCCACTTGGTCCGGATTAATCCCGAGCCCATGACGCCCAGCAAGGTCTCGGACCTGCTCGATGTGCCCCGGCCGGCGATTTCGCAAATTCTCGGCCGCCTCGAAATCTCCGGCCTCATCACGCGCGAGCGCAGTGATGGAGACCGCCGCAGCCTCACGGTGAAAATCACCGAAAAGGGCCGCCTCGCGTTTACCACGGCGCTGGCGCACTGCTTGCAGTCCATCAACCGGCTCATGGCCGCCGTCGATCCGCAAGATTTGAATCAACTCGACCAAGTGTGCACGCGCCTGCGCCAAGGCTCTTTCCAACCAAACGTCAGCTAACTTTTGAATATGCCTACAATCCATCCCCAGCCAGCTCGCCAATCCGGTCTGGCCTGCCTGACATTAGCAGCCGTGCTCGCGGCTTTAACGCTGGCCGGCTGCAGCAAATCCGCTTCCGCGCCCCAACCCGCCCCTTCCGCCCTTGAGGCCCATGTGCTCACGATTGAGCCGAAAACCGTTACCCTGACCACCGAGTTACCCGGCCGCACCTCGGCTTATCGCATTTCTGAAGTCCGCGCCCGCATCAGCGGCATCGTGCAAAAGCGGCTATTCACCGAAGGCACCGATGTAAAGGTCGGCGATGTGCTTTTCGAAATCGATCCCGCGCCTTATCAAGCCGCCTACGACAGCGCCAAAGCCGCGCTCGCCAAGGCCGAAGCCAGTCTCTTTTCCGCCGAAGCGCAGGCGAATCGCTTCAAGGATCTCGTCGGCAGCGACGCGATCTCGCGCCAGACTTACGACGATGCCGAGGCCAATCGCCTCGCTCGCGCCGCGGATGTTGCCGCCGCCAAAGCCGCGCTCGAAGCCGCCGAAATTAATCTCGGCTACACTCGTGTGACCGCGCCGATCAGCGGTCGCATTGGCCGCGCCGCCGTCACCGAAGGCGCTTACGTGCAACAAGGCGCCGCCACGCTTCTCGCCACGATTCAGCAGCTCAACCCGCTTTACGTGGACCTCAACCAATCCGCCGACGACGCTCTGCAATTGAAGCAAGCGCTCGCCGCCGGTCAGTTGTCCGGCGACAGCAACGCCAGCATCACTGTCTTGCTGAGCAATAACACGACTTACGCGCATCAAGGTTCGTTGGAATTCTCCGACGTGTCCGTGAATCCGACCACCGGCACCGTCACGCTGCGCGGCACCGTGCCGAATCCTGATACCGATTTGCTGCCCGGCATGTTCGTCCGCGCCCGCATCAATCAAGGCGTCAAACACGACGCGATTCTCGTTCCGCAAACCGTCGTCTCTCGCGACGGCTCCGGCAAAGCCATCGTCCTCGTCGTCGGCGAAGGCGACAAGGTCGAGCAACGCACTCTGACGGTCGATCGCATTATCGGCTCCGACTGGCTCGTTTCCGCGGGCTTGAATCACGGCGACCGCGTCATTCTCGACAACCGTCAAAAACTTCGCCCCGGCATGCCTGTGAAGCCGCTGGAAAACAGCGCCAAGTAACCACGGCGCTCACCTCGTCACACTCTACCCGCTGCTTCCATGGCACGCTTTTTCATCGACCGGCCCGTCTTCGCCTGGGTCATCGCCATCATCATCATGGTGGCCGGCGCAGTTTCGATTTTCGAACTGCCCATTTCACAATATCCCAAGATCGCGCCGCCGCAGATCGCGATCTCCGCGTCCTATCCGGGCGCTTCCGCCAAAACACTCGAAGACACGGTCACGCAAGTCATCGAGCAGCGCATGAATGGTCTCGACCATCTGCGTTACATCGAGTCCAGCAGTGATTCCGCCGGCAACGTCACCATCACGCTCACCTTCAACGCCGAGGCCGATCCCGACATCGCCCAGGTGCAGGTGCAGAACAAGCTCTCGCTCGCGATGCCGCTTCTGCCGCAGGAAGTGCAGCAGCTCGGCGTGCGCGTAACCAAGTCCGTGCGCAACTTCCTCATGGTGGTCGGCTTTGTTTCCACCGACGGCAGCATGACCGCGACCGACATTGGCGACTTCATGGTCGGCAAGATTCAGGATCCGCTCAGTCGCGTGCCGGGTGTCGGTGAAATCCAAAGCTTCGGCACTTCGTATGCCATGCGCATCTGGCTCGATCCGGCCAAGCTCAACCACTTCGGTTTGATGCCGTCCGATGTGTCGGCGGCCATTCGTGCCCAAAACGCTCAAGTCTCCGCCGGTCAGCTCGGCGGCTTGCCTGCCATCGAAGGTCAGGTGCTCAACGCCACCGTCAGCGCGCAATCGCGCCTCGAGACGCCGGAGCAATTCCGCAACATTCTCCTGAAGGTTAATTCCGACGGCTCGCAAGTTCGCCTCGGCGACGTCGCCAGCGTCGAACTCGGCGCCGAAACTTACGACCGCACCTCACGCTTCAGCGGCCAACCTTCCGCCGGTATGGCCATCCGTCCCGCGACGGGCGCCAATGCGCTGGAAACCGTGGACGCGATTCGCGCGAAGATCGACGAGTTGAAGCCGTTCTTCCCGCCCGGTCTCGAAGTCGTTTACCCGCTCGATACCACGCCTTTCGTCCGCATCTCGATCGAAGAAGTTGTGCACACGCTGCTCGAGGCCTTCGTGCTCGTGTTCCTCGTGATGTATCTGTTCCTGCAGAATTTCCGCGCAACACTGATTCCCGCGATCGCCGTGCCGGTCGTGCTGCTCGGCACCTTCGGTATCATGGCGGCGTTCGGATTTTCCATCAACACGCTCACGATGTTCGGCATTGTGCTCGCCATCGGTCTGCTCGTGGACGACGCGATCGTCGTCGTCGAAAACGTCGAGCGCGTGATGACCGAGGAAGGCCTGTCGCCGCGCGAGGCCACGCAAAAGTCCATGCAGCAGATCACCGGCGCGCTCGTCGGTATTGCGCTCGTGCTTTCTGCGGTGTTCGTGCCGATGGCGTTCTTCGGTGGTTCGACCGGTGTGATTTACCGGCAGTTCTCCATCACGATTGTTTCCGCGATGGCGTTGTCGGTGCTCGTTGCGATCGTGCTCACGCCCGCGCTCTGCGCGACGCTACTCAAACCCGTCGCCAAGGGACATCACTACCACGACACTGGGTTCTTCGCGTGGTTTAACCGCGTGTTCGATCGCGGCACGCGCGGCTACGCCAACGGCGTCGGCGCCATCTTGCGCCGCAAGGGCCGTTTTCTCGTGCTCTATCTGCTCATCGTCGCCGCACTCGCATTTCTCTTCAACCGCATCCCGACCGGCTTTTTGCCCGACGAGGATCAAGGCCTCATGTTCGCACAGGCGCAATTGCCGCCGGGCGCCACGCAGGAGCAGACGCTCCAAGTGCTGCAACAAATCGAACACCACTTCCTCGTGGACGAGGCCGAGAACGTCTCCGGTATGTTCGGCGTCGCAGGCTTCAGTTTCTCCGGCTTCGGCCAGAACCAAGCCTTCGCCTTCGTGCGTCTGAAGGATTGGGACGAACGCAAGCGTCCCGACCAAACCGTCACCGCCGTGCAGGGCCGCTTCCTGCGAAAATTCCTGCCCAGCAAAGACGCGTTCATCGTCGCCTTCGCGCCGCCCGCCGTGCTTGAACTCGGCACC
>Ga0207868_1000791_pt1 | contig 28293 bp, 25 predicted proteins | sample Passage237B_FD_187370 | JGI IMG/M metagenome (GOLD analysis project Ga0207868, IMG submission 187370) | Cellulose adapted compost microbial communities from Newby Island Compost Facility, Milpitas, CA, USA - Passage2 37B (SPAdes) (version 3) ... | reverse complement strand
GCGGGGTACCAGGCTTGGGCTGAGCAGGAAATGATCGATGCGCAAGCCGGCGTCGCGGCCGAAGGCATTCCGGAAATAGTCCCAAAATGTATAGATGGTCTGGTCGGGATACAGTTTTCTGATGGCATCGGTCCACCCTTGGGCTACCAGGCTATGGAAAGCCGTCCGGGTCTCCGGGCGGAACAGTGCGTCGTCTACCCAGCGTTCCGGCTTGTACACGTCGTTCTCCGTCGGAATCACGTTAAAGTCACCGGCCAATATCACGGGAGTCTGTTGGTCCAGAAGTGTCCGGCTATGTACGGCGAGGCGGTTTAGCCAACTCAGCTTGTAGTCGAACTTCGGTCCGGGGGCAGGGTTGCCGTTGGGAAGGTACAGGCAACCGATGGTCACGCCGTTGATATGGGCTTCGATATACCGGCTGTGCGTATCATCGGGGTCTCCGGGGAGTGCGCGGCAGATTTCTTCGGGCTGTCCGATACGTGACAGGATAGCTACGCCGTTCCAGCTTTTCTGTCCATGCCAAATGGCTTGATAGCCAGCGGCGAGCAACGCTTCGGCTGGGAAATTCTCTTGGATGGCCTTTAATTCCTGCAAACAAACCACATCGGGCTGGGTCTCCGACAGCCATTTCAGTACGATGGGCAATCGGGCATTGATGCTATTGACATTATACGTTGCTAGTTTCATTGGCATGCAGGATAAATAAATAAGCTTATGCAGGGTTTCATGGTTTAAATATCGCAATAATCCACGGGTTTCAAAATGTATAGGCGCCATCTTGCATTTTTTGCTTTGGTTGATATTTGTCCCAAATGCCCCGCCAAATCGTCATTTTTACACCGCAAAAGTGCTCGTCCAAAACAATAATTTTGTAAAGACGGTTTATTGATATAAAAATGGATAACAGAACCACGCTTATCATATGACAGGCGGGTTGATGAGCAGCAATTATGAATCCGAAAATGATATGGGCAAATTTAGCCGTAAGCGATCTGGAGCAGACGACAAGGTTCTATACAGAATTGGGATTTAAGCCCAACGGTACGCCCTCCAAAGAACTGACAAGTTTCTTTTTTGGCGAAGGCGATTTCGTGATACACTTTTTTTTGAAAGAGGTGCTCCAAACCAATATAAAAAGCGAAATAGCCGACTCACAGCGCGTGATGGAAGTGGTGTTCACGCTTTCCGCCGGAAGCAGGGACCGGGTGGACGATTGGGAAAAGGAAGTCGAAAGGGCGGGAGGGAGGGTCATTTCCCGACCGGAAGAATTTGGGGAAGGATACTACGGTTTTCTTTTTGCCGACCCGGATGGCCACAGGTTCAATGTCTTTTACATGGAAGGTCTTTAATCGTCAATGTTGCCATGTCCCCTTTAAAACCGAAAACTGTCGACGAATACATTGAGGCGGCACCGGAACATGCCCGGGAAAAGCTGAACGAAATCCGTTCGCTGTTGAAATCGGTTGCTCCCGACGCTTCCGAGGAACTGAAATGGGGCCAACCCGTTTTAATCGAAAAGCGGATATATATCGTTCAGGGACAGGATTTGCATTGTGGTTCCAGGCTTCACAAACGTATTTTGGCAACCTGAAAAATCCCCCCGCGGTTACCGTTCTTTTTGTATCGGCGCTGGTACACCTTGATTTTTTAGTCGAAATAGATGCCACCGCATTTATACCCGAAGAATAAAAGCTTTAATAGGATGAAAAGACAGGAAAAACAGGTCGGACTGACCAAAGACGTTGGTTGGCAGTTTGGACTACGGAAAACGTTCCCTTACCCGCAGGAATACGTATGGGACTTTATGTTTTCAGATAAGGGATTAAGGATATGGCTCGGGGAGCTTGAGGAAGAATTAGGAATCAAAAAGGCCTATCGCACCAAGGAAGGAATAGAGGGACTTGTCAGCGTTTTTGTACCGTATTCCCATATCCGGATGAATTGGAAAAAGAGAGATTGGGAGAATGTATCAACGGTTCAGGTCCGGGTTGTCGGCGATCGGGAAAAAGCAACGATCAGCTTTCATCAGGAAAAGCTTTTGGACAACAGCCAAAGAGAGGAAATGAAATCGTATTGGAATGAAAAGATGGCTGCAATAGCGGAAGCGATAAAGGCTGAAGGATAACAACGAACCACTGACAGCAAGCACCAAAGGACAGTTTAATGGAGCAACGGGTTCAAATTATATCTCGGCAAAAAGTGCGCCTGAGCATAAAAAAAAAGCCCTTTTTTCCACGAAAAAAGAGCTTCTAAAAATCGGTGACCCCGGACAGGTTCGAACTGTCGACCCACTGATTAAGAGTCAGTTGCTCTACCAACTGAGCTACGGAGTCATAAACCGCTGCAAATATAAGAAAACAGTCGCATCTGCTGGTTATTTTTTGCCGATAAATTTAAATTCCTCTTCATCGCTCGCCTTATTGGGAAGCGGCCAAAAAAGCTTCCACGTGCTCGAGAACGATTAGGCCTTTTAAGTGATGTCCCAATCCTTCCGTGACAACCAGTGTAGATTGCTCCCATGCCTCATTTATCCGCAGGCTGTTTTCTAGGGGAGTTTCCTCGTCGCCTTGGTCATGGATGATGAGGCCTGGTATATCGACCGATCGGACAAATGCCGGGGCAGAGAAGTATTCGGGGCTACGCTGGAATCGCGCGTTGAAATGATTGACGATGGCCTGTAACGACCTTCCTGAAAGCTGGAGTGTATGCTGGAAAAACCGGAAGAATTCCATCGCTTCCGCGGGTGGGGCCAAGGCAATCAGTTTGGCCACAGGAAGGTCCTTAAGGCGATGAAAAGTATACATGGAGGTAAAGCTTCCCAACGAATGGCCGATGACGGCATTTACGTTTCCCGTTCGCTTCAGCATGTGTTCGACGATTTCGCTGTAGAGCGGTACGGAAAGGAAATTCCCGGATGATAACCCATGCCCCGGTGCATCGAATGCATAGCATGTATAGCCCTTTTTCCGCAGGAATTCCACATAAGGTTTCCACCAATAGGAGTGGCTTTGCCAACCATGAAGCAACAGGATGTTCTGCTGTCCTTCATCACCCCACCGGTATCCTTGTATTCGGTTATCGGCGTGCTGAAATTCGAAACGGTCTGCCGAATGCAGGAAACGCAGGTGCTTTGGTTTCAATTGTGGCCGAAACGGGCGGCAGAAAAGTTCGAACCCCTGCTTGCCGGCCAATTGAGGGAAGAGGTAAGCAAGCGAATTCAGGTACAGCCCTATGGAACGGGTGATTAATTTCTTCATAACGTATCTTTGTAGATGCGGGAAGGATGTTCGTAAGATAGGACGGGTAGTTGCATCGCCGATTATTTGAGGCAAAAATCGGAAAAAACATTTGGTGGTGCAACGAATCTAGGTTAACAAATGGTATGGTTTGCTAGGGAGGCTTCGATTCCGGGCGAGCCTTATGGTATCATTCAACGATGCTTGACGAGGACAAAAGTTTTACGTCGGCGTATTTCCACGATTCGTTAAATGCGGATTTGGCTTCCTGCGCTTCATTTACTCTATGCTGTTTGACCAAGGCATTGTATAGCCCTATCAATGCCCAACCATTCTTGCGCCAGATTTGCAGGTCCTCGCGATAAACTTCCTCTGCCTCACTGTATTTACCTGCCTTGAGCAATACGGCACCCAGGTGATGCCTGACAGAGAAAAACCAATCCGGTGGTTCATTGTAGTTGAGACGATCTTCAATAGCGACCGCTTCTTTCAGCAATGTTTCGGATTTGCTTAACTGATCCTGTTTTACTGCTATTCCGGCCGATAATACGTTTACGGCGATTTGTACAAGGTCGGCAGTGGTATTGATATCCCATATGGTAAGGTCTTGGAGCGTGGCGTCGGCTGCCAGTAAACGGAGGCTATCCAACTGCTTTTCTGCATCAGGTAAGCTATGTTTTCCTAAAAAAGCCATTCCTTGGGCATAATGCCAGACGGCCTTTGGGTACACAAGGTCTTTGGCCGGAGGCGTAGTGGATAGGATGGTATCCCACATGGAATGCTTTACCGCGATGTAATAGGGGATGGTATAGTAATGCTGCAAGGTTCCCCAGCCCGGCAAACGCATGATGTCTTTTGCCGTGTGTTGTTGTAATTTTTTGGCAGCTTCCCATGCCAATTTCGAGTTGCCTTCCAATGTGGCCGTTGCTGTCAAAAAATGGTAGTTATGCGGATAGTATGCCAGTGGATAGACGCCTTGGGCATGGCATGATGTGGTATACAGGCTGTCGATTTCTATGGCCCTTATATTGGAAAGCGAACCAAGATGGTAGTCTCCCGTATTGATGTAGATATGGGAGGGCATGTGGACCAAGTGGCCGGCTCCAGGGACCAACGTTTCCAGTAGTTTTGCACTTGGCAATGCTTTTTCAGGTGTAGCGGAGGCTTCCAGCGCATGGATATAAAAATGATGTGCCCCCGGGTGTTTCGGGCTGGTTTTCATCAGGTGTTCCAGTACCGCCAGTAGCCCCGGCGTCCACGCCTTGGGAGTCTTGGTTGCTTTATCGTATAGGTCCCAAGGATGCAGGTCCATCATTGCCTCCGCATATAACGCCCCGATATCGGGGTCGGAGGGGTATTGGTCATATACTTTTTTCATCGCCGCTGCATAGGCAATATCCAAGGGACTGCGGTCAGTTGGCGGCTCTGCGACATACCGGGTGGTCAATGCCTCAATCAGTGCAGCTTCTTTGCGTGTGCAATTGTGGGTAAGCGATTTCGCTTTCAGGGCTGCCTCATAAGCCCGTTGGAAATTATCTTCTTCCATTCCGCCATTGTAGTTGGGGCCCAATACATAAGCAAATCCCCAATAGGCCATGGCACAAGTGGAATCCAGCCGGCTTGCTTCATAAAACGACCTCGCCGCTTCGGCATGGTTAAAACCATAAGCCAGCATCAACCCTTGGTTGAAATACTCCTGGGCTTCTTGGCTGGAAGTGGATATCTTGAAATCGATCCCGTCCAATCCAGCAAACTTGGGCGCTTTCTTTCCCGAAGCATACCAGTCTTTGTCGGATGTTTGCGGACTATAGCACCGACTAGCCTGTAAGGCCTTGTCGGGTAACCGGTCTTTCGATGCCCTGTTGGGATTGTTGCATGATACAGCGACAAAAACGGAAATGGATATTAGGCAGAGCTGGTTCATGGGTATCTTTATTTATCCTATTAATGATGGTGCTTGTTTCTCCGAATGCAGGAATTGCATGATGGGTAACATTGGTGAAAGCGTAAGATAACGTTGGTTGAGGTAAAGGTACGATGTTGAAAAGGTATTTGCAAACGGGATTGAGCTAATGGCGGCGATGGTTTATCGAACGGAGCGGGGCGGTAAATATTTTTGAGGCCTCCCAATGAACAATCGGTAGGAAATACCGGATGAAAGGAAACTTTTGTCGAGTTACCGGTCATACCGATGATTAGGTTCCCGGCAGGTGTGTTTTTTATTGTTTTCTATTGCTAACTTTATAACCGGAAACCAAAAAATATTTCCGGAACACCCCTGTTGAGATTCGAGAAAAAAATAGTACTTTGTTTAATTTCTCTCTGCAATCTGCATGATGCAGCTGCGCAGGAACGGCTGAGCTTTGAAAACTATTCCGCTGATCTCGGGCTGTCGCAACTGAGCTGTTATGCGTTGGCGCAGGACTCAAGTGGTTTTATCTGGGTGGGTACCCAGGATGGTCTTAATCGCTATGACGGGCGGCAGTTTAACGTATATGCGCAACAAAATGAAGCGGGCAGGAAACTGCCCTCCAACGCTATCTTTACCCTTCATTTTGACCCGCTGCACAATTTGCTTTGGGTAGGTACTTCCGGCGGGCCATGTCTGTACGATCCTTCCGGCGATTCGCTGGCAACGTTATCCGATTTTTTCCCCTTTGCTGCAGCGCTGGAAAAGCTCCCGATCAAAAAGATCGTTTCCTTCAAGAAAGGTGAATACTGGATCATTGCTTTTAATAGCGGCCTGTATTACCTGAATACGGCAACTGCCACGCTGCGCGCTTTTTTTACCGAGCCGGAGCAAAGGTCCAATGTTACGGATATCGCATGGCATGAAGGGAAAGTGATCGTTTCGCTTCTATATACCCTGTATGAGCAGGTACCTCAGGGTAGGACATACGAGCCGCGGTTACTGATGGAAGGTCACCTATTCCCGCAAATAGAGGCGATTGCTTCCTATGATCACCGCCTCTGGATCGGTACCATTTCCGACGGATGTTATCATATCAGCAACCCAATAGACAAAAAGGAAAATATTACTGCAGCCGGTATTGTATCTGGCGGGATATATTGTTTTGCGATAGACGCCTCCGATGAACTGTGGATGGGCAGCCGGGGCAGCGGCATATACCGGTATAATGCGGCCACCAACCGTGTCACGCAGGCGCAGCACAACCAGTTTTTGCCTGGCTCCCCAGCTTCTAATTTTGTGGTCTTTTTGTTTAAAGACAGACAGGGGAATATGTGGTGCGGCCTCAGCGGCGGCCTTTCCAAATACGATCCGCTCAGCCATCAGTTTGGCTTTGTAAATGGCCCGGCTTCGTTGAACGGCTCCCTGCTGGATAAAGTGATTTACAGCATGTACCGGGCTAAAGACGGTGCCCTGTTCATCGGCACGCAAAACCGGGGGTTATTCGAGTGGAAGACAAGGACCAATGAATTTATTTCCTTTCCCGCTTCTGCCGTCATTGGCAAAGCGAATAATGTAATTTATGGTATTACGGAAGATGACCAGGGAAACATCTGGGCTGCCACCTTCGGCGGGTTAATGCAATTGGATCGGAAAACAAAAAAGATTACATACTACCCCGAAAATAACATGCCCGTTAAATTGAATAAGATGTATGCCATCACCAAATTGAAGAAGGCGGACGGCATGCTAGTGTCCGCGGATGATGGCCTGCATTTTTTTTCGTTGAAGGAAAAGCGCTGGGTGCCCTTTCCCCGAAAGCCGGAGAATATCGATATGATCAGCGGCTTTGCGGCTTTCAGGGGTGTCCGGTATTTTTACGAAGATGAGGACGGCACGCTGTGGTTGTGCGCCTCTGGATCCGGCCTTATGCGATACGATTACCTGGAAAATAAACTGGAAGCGATAGAAACAGTAAACAGGGTATCGCCATCGGTACGGCACTTGCTGGCAGATGGGCCGGTCTTCCTGCTCGCCACCGACAATGGCCTTGTTGTTTACGACCGGGAAAAAGACAAGTTGGTGAAGCAGGTGAGCGTAAAAGCAAACGGCTTTTCCAACGTGTGCTATGCCATCCAAAAGGATAACCAGGGTTTCTATTGGGTAAGCACCAATACCGGACTTCGTAAAATAAACAGGCAGTATGAAGTGGAACATGTATATAACACGAGCAATGGATTAACATTTCTTGAATACAATACCGGCTGCACCAGCAAGGACGCGAATGGTGTGCTTTATTTTGGCGGTATGGGAGGGGTTACTTTTTTCGATCCCGCTGCGTTAAAGCCAAACACATTCAGCCCGCAGCCAGTTATCACCGGCATTATGGTTAATGATACTCCCTGGCCTGTATCTGACCGGAACCGGGGAAATATCAGGCTCCGGCATAATGAGAATTTTATTTCTTTCCAGTTTGCCGCTACCAACTTTTCCAATGAGAAAAACAACCGGTTTAGCTATCGTCTTAAGGGGCTGAATGATAACTGGAGCCCGCTTTCAACGGACGATAAGGCGGGATTTACCAGTCTGCCTCCGGGTGATTATGTATTTGAACTGAGATCGGTTAACAGCGATGGCAACTGGAGCGAAGGTATTACTATGCTGGGCATTACCATCCTCAGCCCCTGGTGGCGGACATGGTGGTTTGTCATGGGTTCATGCTTGTTGCTTGGTGGTACGCTGACCTGGCTGATAAGAAGAAGAATATTGGCCATAAAACGAGAGTCGGTGTTGAAGCAGCAGATTGCCGAAGCGGAGATGATGGCCATGAGGGCTCAAATGAACCCTCACTTTGTATTTAACAGCCTCAATAGCATCAGGGAAATGATATTGAGCAATGAAAACGAGGCGGCCTCGCATTTTCTCGGAAAATTTGCTGCACTTATCAGGATTACGATAGACCAGTCCGCCAAGCCATTTATATCTTTAAGGCAAACGATCAGCCATCTCACGCGGTATATGGAAATAGAGCAAATACGCAACGGGGAGTTTACCAGCCGTATATTGGCAGACGATGAGTTGGATCCTGATGAGGTCATGCTGCCTTCCATGCTGATACAGCCCTTCGTGGAAAATGCAATCTGGCACGGCACCAAACCAGGCCGGAAAAACATCAACATCAATATTGATTTTAAACAAGAGAAAGGTAGGCTTCTTTGCATTGTGGAGGATGACGGCATCGGTATCCGCCAATCGCTGAAAAACAAGATCAATGGCAGCAAAACGCACCATTCCCTCGGCCTTGAAAACGTAGCTAACCGCATCCGGTTGCTTAATGAAAAATACCGATTAGAAAGCAGCATGCATATTAATGATAAGGATGAGCTTGATGCCTATACAGGTACGGGCACGGTTGTACAATTATTTTTGCCACTTCAAATAAACGGATCATGAACCCCGTAACTGCGATTCTTGTGGACGATGAGCCAAGAGGCCTTTCCTCCCTGCAAAAACTGTTACAGCTGAATTGCCCCGATGTAAGCATCCTTGCCTGCTGCCAGGATGCTGACGATGCCTTGGAAAAAATAAAGCAGTTCCGGCCCCAGTTGGTTTTTTTGGACGTAGCCATGCCCGGCAAAAATGGTTTTGACCTGCTGCGCGGCCTTGGCAGCATACCGTTCGAGATTATTTTTGTAACCGCGCACAACAGCTACATGATGCAGGCTTTTCGTTTCAGTGCGGTGGATTACCTTTTAAAACCGGTGGAAGATGAATTGCTTACCGAAGCCGTGCAACGCGCGGCTAGGCGGATTGCTGATAAAAGCGAAGGTATGCAACTGAGTGCTTTTTTGCATAACCTACAGCAGAACGGAGCCGTGAAGAAAATGAAATTGTGTGTGCCATCGTTGAGGGGAATTAAGGTGCTTGAGATTCCCGATATCATTTATTGCGAAGCGAGCAGCAACTATACCAATTTCCACCTGGCCAATGGCAGTACGTTATGCTCCAGCAGGCCCATTTTTGAATATGAAGCGCTGCTGGAAGACAGTTCGTTTTTACGTGTGCACAAGTCTTTCCTGGTCAACCTAGAACACATCAAAGAATATATCCGCGGTGAGGGCGGCATCATCATCATGACCAATAACCATGAAGTGGAAGTGTCCCGCAGAAAAAAAGAATCGTTTATCAAGAAAATGCGGGAATATTACAAGTATTAGCACTGCGCGCAAGCAAAGCCTGTTCCTGTTTTTGGTAGCTTCAACCTATGGCAGCCCGGGTTACGGGGCTTCCCGTTAAACAGAAAAACCCCGCTAACGCGGGGCTTCATTTGGGGTAGCGGGGAGAGAGGGATTGGCTGCGTCGCTCAGCCCCACACATTTAGGCCGCAGCCATCCCTTTGGGGGGAGGCTTCAAACCCTAGCAAGCCATTCGCTTCGCTCATTTGTTTTTTTTTCGTTTAAGGGGTTTGCCCAAGCAAGCTTGGCAAACCCCTTAAACGAAAAAAACCCGACTATCATCGGGCTTGCTAGGGTTTGGCGGTGAGAGAGGGATTCGAACCCTCGGTACCGTTTCCAGTACGACAGTTTAGCAAACTGTTCCTTTCGGCCTCTCAGGCATCTCACCGTTTTGCGCCTGCAAACGTACTACAAAAAAACGAATTTTGGAAAACTTGGGCGTGAAAAAAACAATTTCTTGTAACGGTCAGTTCGTGTGCTGAATGGGCTCAACGTCCGTTTTCGGAAGGTTGCTGCTCTTCTTATTGGCATCGTAATCGATGCGTACATGGTAGATGCTTTTTAGCATGTCCTTGAAGATTTCGCTGATCAGCGTGATGTCTTTCAAGGTGATATTGCTGTTGACCAGTTGCTTTTGGCTAAGTTTGGATTCGATGATTTTGTCTACCAGGTCATTGAGGCTCTGTGCCGTTGGTTCTTTCAGGCTCCTTGAGGCAGCCTCGACGGAGTCAGCCATCATCAACACGGCGGTCTCGCGCGAAAAGGGGATGGGACCGGGATAATGGAACATGTCTTCGTCAACGAATTTCTCGGGGAACGATTTGATGTACGATTGATAGAAATAATCTACCCGCGTGGTACCGTGATGGGTGCGGATAAAATCGATAATGACTTCGGGCAACTGGTTCTTTTTGGCCAGTTCTACACCTTTAGCCACATGCGAAATGATGATTTGGGCGCTTTGTTCGAAGGAGAGGCCGTCATGAGGGTTGTACCCTTTGGTTTGGTTCTCGATGAAATATTGTGGGTTGGACATCTTGCCGATGTCGTGATATAGCGCGCCGGCCCGTACCAGCAGGGTATTGCCGCCGATTTTATAGATGGCTGCCTCGGCCAGGTTGGCCACCTGCATGGAGTGTTGGAATGTGCCCGGCGCCTTATACGACAATTCCCGAAGCAATTTGGAGTTGCTGTTGGTCAACTCCATCAAGGTGACATCCGATATGATGCCGAAAACCCGCTCAAATCCGTAGATGAGCGGATAGGCCAGCAAGGTAAGCAGCACACTGAACACAAAAGGAGCGATGTCGGACCAGTAAATATTGCTGAACGATCCGTCGCGCATGAGCCCCATCCCGATGTACGCCACCAAGTATGTCCCCAGGATAATGGCCGATGAAATCAGGAATTGCTCCCGTTTTACCAACGTCTTGATGCTATAGATGGCCACCATACCTGTGGCGAATTGCAGGAATACAAATTCGAAGCTATTCGGTACAAAAAAAGCGGCCAATAGGACCATCAACAGGTGGATATTGAGTGCCAAGCGCGTATCGAAAAGAATGCGCACGATGACCGGCACGATGCAGTAGGGGATGTAATAAAGGTTCGGGAGCTTGATTTTGATTGCCCATGACAAGACCAGCAACATACCTGTGATGACAATGAGTATAAGGAAAATCAAGCGGTTGTTATGGTAGATATCCTTGCGGAAAAGGTAAATAAAGACGAAAAGCAGGGAAACCACCAATGCCACGATGAAAAACTGACCCAGCATTACCAGGGCGCGGTTTCCCCCGATCCGGGCCTCCTCCTCGTAGGCTTTCCGGAGAGACTCGATTTTTTGGTAGGTTTCGTTGTTGATCGTCGTGCCGTTCGCCACGATAAGTTCGCCCCGCTGTACCATACCCCTGGTCGTGGAAATGCTGGCCAGTGCGTCTTCCTCCAGCTTGGACGTCAGCGGTTCGTTGAATAGGTAATTCACACCGATATAGGTGCCCAGCACATCGACAAACCAGTCTTTCTGCTTGATGGCAGACCGCTTGCTTATGGCTTTTTCGAGGTATTCACGCGCCGTTTCCGTGGTGAATACCCCCGCTGTATTGAGTTGCTTGGCCACATTGTTCGTCAGCAATGTGAAATTATAATTCGTCTGATCCCGTTGGAACTTGTTGTTCAACGCGATTACCCCTCGTTTATAGATATCGGCCAGCAATTGCTGGCCGATTTGTTGGTAAGTGGCCAAGGACTCTCCAAGTGTGTCCAATCCAGCTGTTTGCCATTTTTCAGGTAGGTCCGTTTCGAATTGGGCAAGTTGCTGTTCCGCGACTTGGGTATGGTGATCGTATACGGGGTACACGGATTTCAATACATTTTCGCGGTCCTTCTCCAGTTCGGACTGCGTTTTGAGCACCGCAAAATTATAGGGCGATATGAGGTCCTCGTGCATCCACACCTTGCCTTTTTCGAACTCATACCGGAAGCGGGGTTGCTTGGGCAGGAACACGGTAATCAATACGACGCTGGCCAATAGCATCCCGTATTTGGGGAGGTAAGCGTATCTTCCACTGGTGTGGGACGACTTGTATTTAATCTTCAATCTTGCCACTGATGATCGTATTTTACTCCAAACTTACTAAAAAATCCCGTTGCTCGTCGATGAAAGGGAAATTACCTGCAAAGGTAATAAATCGTATCTGCCCAACAGGTCGATTATTTATTACGATAGGCTGGGGCGTGCTACGTGCCACCACCTTGCCGTCGGAATGGTCAGCACGTTTTAACAGTATCATAAATCGTTGTTAATGCTAACTTATCATTTGTATGGTAACTTTTGCCCATGAAATAATTGGGTTATACCATGACGAAGTCAAGCATCGAAATTACAGACAAAGAATACCTCATTACCCTGAGCAAAGCAGAATTTGAATATCCGCTGGTGAGGAAGCTATTGAACAGGCTGCTCAGCGGCGATTTTCACCATGAAATGAGCAATTTCAGCGAAGAAGACCCGGCGAACAAGTACTCGTCCGAATTGGGTGAACGCTTTGACTTTCTTTCAGACAAATGACGCTTTTTACGGTGGCGGAGAATAACCGACAATTCACTATCTTTGCCAAAAAAGAGCCATGTCCAAGCGTAAGCACCTTGTTGCACCTTCCTTACTGTCGGCGGATTTCGCCCATTTGCATGACGATATCGTAATGGTCAATCAAAGCGAAGCCGACTGGTTCCATATCGATATCATGGATGGGGTTTTTGTTCCGAATATTTCCTTCGGATTTCCCGTTTTGGCATCCGTTGCGCACTATGCAAGGAAACCGCTGGATGTGCACCTGATGATTGTGGAGCCGGATAAGTACATCGAGCAGTTCAACGAAGCCGGCGCGGACAACATCACCGTCCATTTAGAAGCCTGTACCCACCTTCACCGTACTGTGCATGCCATCAAGGAACTGGGGTGTACTGCAGGGGTCGCCATCAACCCCGGCACACCGGTGTCGCACCTCCATGAAATCATCGAAGACGTGGATTTGGTATTGATCATGTCGGTCAACCCCGGCTTCGGCGGTCAAAAATTCATCGAATCGACCTATCGGAAGATAAGGGAACTGCGTAGCTTGGCCGCCGGAAGAAACGACAGCCTACTGATTGAAGTCGATGGGGGGGTGAGCAATCACAATGCGCTGGCCTTGTTGAAAGCCGGCGCGGACGTGTTGGTGGCCGGCAACTTCATCTTTGCGGCAAAGAATCCTATCCACGCAATCGCGGAATTGAAACGCATTACACCCGATTTGATTTCTGCTTGAGGGGCTGGCGCCCAAACACGCCAATTGTTTAGAATATTTCCAAATTGAGTGGCTGGGTCACCAACCCTCGTTGTAACTCGTTTTTTTTGTAAATTCGCAGCAATTTTAAATAACGACGCCTTATCGACCGTTATTTTGTTTCTTATCTTTATCTTCTTAATGTACTATAGCTAAATGGCATTTGATATTGACATGATTAAAGAGGTCTACGCCCGATATGGGGAGCGGATTGCTGCTGCCCGTAAGGTCGTCGATAGGCCGTTGACATTGACAGAGAAAATTTTATATACCCACCTATGGGATGGCAACGCGACACAGAGATACGAGCGTGGGGTTTCCTATGTGGATTTCGCCCCTGACCGCGTGGCCATGCAGGACGCTACGGCGCAGATGGCTTTGCTGCAGTTCATGCAGGCCGGAAGGCCGCGGGTAGCGGTGCCTTCCACGGTCCATTGCGATCACTTGATTAGGGCGAAGGAAGGTGCGGAAAAGGATTTGGCCGTCGCGACCGCCGAAAGCAGGGAGGTTTTCGATTTCCTGGCATCGGTATCCAATAAATACGGCATTGGTTTCTGGAAGCCGGGGGCCGGTATCATCCATCAGGTGGTGTTGGAAAACTATGCATTCCCCGGTGGGATGATGATTGGGACGGATTCGCATACCGTCAATGCAGGGGGATTGGGGATGTTGGCCATAGGTGTGGGCGGTGCGGATGCGTGCGACGTGATGGCCGGATTGCCGTGGGAGCTCAAATTCCCAAGACTGATCGGCATTAAGCTTACCGGAAGGCTCAACGGCTGGACGGCGCCGAAAGATGTGATCCTAAAGGTTGCCGGTATCCTTACCGTGAAAGGCGGTACCGGCTGCATTGTTGAATACTTCGGGGAAGGGGCAAAATCCATGTCCTGCACAGGCAAGGGCACCATTTGCAACATGGGGGCCGAAATCGGGGCCACCACTTCTACATTCGGCTACGACGAGTCCATGGAACGGTACCTCCGCGCAACCAATCGTGCTGACGTGGCCGATGCGGCCAACGCCGTTAAGGAGCATCTTACCGCCGATCCAGAAGTATATGCCGATCCCGAGCGCTACTTCGATCAGGTTATCGAAATCAACCTGTCGGAATTGGAGCCACATCTCAATGGCCCATTCACCCCGGACTTGGCGACGCCGGTATCCAAGATGAAAGAGGAAGCTGCAAAGCACGGCTGGCCCCTGAAAGTGGAGTGGGGATTGATTGGATCCTGTACCAATTCCTCCTATGAAGACCTGTCGCGTGCAGCATCCGTGGCTAGACAGGCCGTGGAGAAGGGACTGGCGACGAAAGCCGAATTCGGTATCAATCCGGGTTCGGAGCAGGTCCGCTACACCGCGGAACGCGATGGCCTATTGGATACGTTTACGGACCTGGATGCCACGATTTTCACCAATGCCTGTGGTCCCTGTATCGGCATGTGGGCCCGGGTGGGGGCCGAAAAAGCAGAGAAAAATACCATTGTGCATTCATTTAACCGCAATTTTGCGAAAAGGGCAGATGGCAATCCCAACACGTACGCGTTCGTAGCCTCTCCTGAACTGGTTGCAGCCATCGCGATTTCGGGTGACCTGTCATTCAATCCGATTACCGATACACTGGTCAACGATAGGGGAGAAGCCGTGAAATTGGACCCGCCTTCTGGAGACGAACTGCCCCAAAAGGGTTTCGACGTGGAAGACCCGGGTTACCAAGCGCCCGCCGAAGACGGGAGCGGTGTTGTGGTGGCGGTATCGCCGACATCCGATCGCCTGCAACTCCTGGATCCATTCCCGGCATGGGAAGGTACCGACCTCTTCGGTTTGAAGCTGCTGATTAAAGCTAAGGGCAAATGCACCACTGACCACATCTCCATGGCTGGGCCATGGTTGAAATATCGGGGCCACTTGGACAATATCTCCAACAACCTGCTCATCGGTGCAGTCAATTTCTTCAATGACAAGACGGATTCCGTTAAAAACCAATTGACCGGAGAATACGGTCCTGTACCCGCTACCCAGCGCGCTTACAAGACGGCAGGGATAGGTTCCATTGTCGTTGGCGACGAGAATTACGGCGAGGGATCGTCGCGTGAACATGCTGCCATGGAACCCCGCCATTTGGGTGTCCGTGCCGTGCTTGTCAAATCGTTCGCGCGTATCCATGAAACCAATTTGAAAAAGCAAGGGATGCTAGCGCTGACATTCGCGGATAAGGATGATTACGATAAAATCCAGGAAGACGATACGTTCGATATCGTGGGGCTTACGGAGTTTGCTCCAAATACCCCGCTGACATTGGTAGTCCGCCATGTGGATGGTTCGGTAGACGAAATCAAGGCCAACCACAGCTACAACGAGCAGCAGATCGGTTGGTTCAAAGCCGGTGGCGCATTGAATATCATCCGCCAAAGCCAGGCTTCGGCGTAATACGTACACTAACTAAACTAAACTAAACTAAGCGGCGGTCGCCCCGGGATGCGGAGCGGCCGCTTTTATTTGCATTTACAGCCAATCGTTCAGCGAAAAGGTTTCTTTCAGTCGGTATCCTTTCTCGGTAAGCTGTATCGTACAGCACTCATTTACCGGATCGTGTTCCAGGAACAGTGCGTATTCGCCGTCCACTGCTTCCTGCCAATAATTTTTCCGCTCTTCCATCGTGACGAGCGGCCGCACATCGTAGCTCATCACATAGGGTAGCGGGATATGGCCGGCCGACGGCAACAGGTCGGCCATGTAGAGCAATGTTTTGCCCTGGTAGTTGATTTGGGGCAGCATCATGGCATCCGTATGCCCGTAGGCAAAGCGGACGACGATATGTTCGGAAAACCGTACCCCATCTTCCACATCCACGAAGCGGAGTTGGCCGCTCTCGTAGATGGGCATGATGTTTTCTTGGAGAAAGGACGGTTTCTCTCGGTGGTTGGGAAACAATGCCCAATCCCAATGTTGCCTGTTGCTCCAATAGGTGGCATTTTTGAATGCAGGGGTCAATAACCCGCTTTCAGCGGACCGACCGATTGCTCCGCCGACATGGTCGAAATGTAGATGGGTAAGGAATACATCCGTAATATCATCACAATGGAAGCCATGCTTGGCCAGTGAGCTGGCTAGCGTAGCGTCCCCGTGGCGGTAATAGTGGCTGAAGAATTTGTCGTCTTGCTTGTTGCCTAGGCCTGTATCGACCAATATCAGCCTCGCGCCGTCCTCGATAAGCAGCAACCGCGCCGCCCAGGTGCACATATTCCTTTCATCGGCAGGATTGGTCCGTTGCCATATCGACTTCGGAACCACGCCGAACATTGCGCCACCGTCGAGTTTAAAAAATCCAGTATCAATGGAATATAACCTCATGTTGAATTAGCTGTTTGGTGAACCGTTAAAGATAAAAAATGGCGGTAAAATATGGAATTGTGCGGACAAAAATAGGTAAAACGTTTGCATGAAAACGTAATCAGATTATTTTTTGAAATAAGCTAAAACGATAAATGGCACTGGAATACAGTTTGTTGACTTAGTGTATTTAATACAAGAAGCTGATTTTCAGTAATTTTAGATTTATAATATGAATTTTAATCCCTACATTTGCTCCACATTCACTCGTCAAAATAGAGATAAATTGCTATGAATGCACCAGAGAGAGCGATTCCAGAGCTGGCTTACCTTTTTATCCAGAACAAAGAAAAGGTACACTATCAAAAAAGCGTGGCCGAATTGGTTGAGCGGGCAATCATCAACCGTGAAGGGCATCTTTCGGATACCGGAGCATTGGCTGCCGATACCGGGCGCTTTACCGGCCGCACGCCATACGATCGGTTTATCGTAAAGGATGCATCCACCGAAGACAACGTATGGTGGGGCAGCGTAAACCAACCGATATCGACCGAGTCGTTTGAAGACCTGTTTAAGCAAATGGGTGCCTATTTCAGTGGCAGGGACATTTTCGTACGCGATGCAATTGCGGGGTCCCATCCCGATTGCAGTATCGGTGTCCGGACGGTTACGGAAACGGCCTACCAGAATATCTTTGTCAATAACCTATTCATTAGGCCAATCAATCCCGACCCATCGACCCGTCCCGATTGGTCTATTTTGGCAGCTCCAGGCTACACCTGTGAGTCCCCTGAACGGTACGGGTTGCACAATCCCAACTTCGTGGCCATAGACTTTACGCGCAAGGTGATCCTGATTGCGGGGACAGGCTATACGGGCGAAATCAAGAAAAGCATATTTTCTGTGTTGAACTATGTATTGCCGCTTCAGCAACGGGTACTTTCCATGCATTGTTCGGCAAATACCGACGGGAAAGGCCATACTGCCCTTTTCTTCGGCCTTTCGGGGACGGGGAAGACTACGCTTTCCGCCGATAGGGAGCGGTTGCTGGTAGGCGATGACGAGCACGGATGGGGTGCCACCGGGATTTTCAATTTTGAAGGCGGTTGCTATGCGAAATGCGTTGGTCTTGAGGAAAGCAAGGAGCCCGAGATTTTCAAGGCCGTACGCTTTGGGGCCCTCATCGAAAACGTCAATTTCTTTCCGGGTACCCGCATACCGGATTACGAGGATGTCTCAAAAACCGAAAATACAAGGGCTGCTTATCCCATCCACCACGTGGAGGGCAGCGTGCTGACAGGCAACGCTCCGGCTCCGAAGCAGCTGTTCTTTCTTACCGCGGATGCGTTCGGCGTGATCCCACCGGTATCGTTGCTATCCACCCCGCAGGCCATGTATCATTTTATGTCGGGTTATACGGCTAAAGTCGCGGGGACCGAGGATGGCATCAAAGCACCCAAAGCTGTTTTTTCCGCATGTTTCGGTGAGGCTTTCCTCCCGCTGCACCCGGCATATTATGCCGAATTGCTGCGAGAAAAGTTAATGGGCAAGGACATCGATGTGTGGTTGGTCAATACTGGGTGGATTGCAGGGCCATACGGTATCGGTCGCCGTATCAAATTGGGATATACCCGTGCGATCATCAGGGCCGCATTGACGGGTGTGCTCAAGGAATCCGTTTTCCGTACGCACCCCGTTTTCGGTCTCCAATACCCGACAAGCTGCCCCGATGTGCCCGATGCCGTGCTCGACCCCGTCCAGCTATGGCCTGACGAAAATGCTTATTATGCCCAATCCAACCGGTTAGCCATGCTTTTCATCGATAATTTCAGGAAATTCGAAAGCAAGGTCAGCGACGACGTTTTAGCGGCATCGCCACTGGTCTTGGAAATGAAATCGGTTGTCTAATTGTCTAATTAATCGCGGTTGAGGGTGTCTAAAAAGTATTTTTACATTAACCACAAAGGACTCAAAGTTTTGATGCGTCCCGCAGTCCCGCACTCACAGCCGCATCGAGATAGTTTTCACAAAGAACACAAAACACTTATATTCAGCAATTTGTTCTTTGTGTACTTTGCGCATCCTTGGTGTACTTTGTGGTTATAGAGACTTTTTAGACACCCTCTTCCATCTAACGCAAACGGTTGCTTGCCTCGCTGAAAAATAACGCAAACGATTGTTTGACGAGGAGATTCCTTTATTAGTCGACGAATTTGCATATTGCGTACCGTTTTGAAAGCATAACGCCATATGCCCTTTTATCTTTATGACTAATTTTGATTCAACACAACTGTTCGTATTGGCAAGCAAGTTTGACATCGAAGGTACTATTGCCGAAGTTTCACCCTTCGGATCGGGGCACATCAACGATACCTTCCGTGTGCAGACCGGTCGCACTGGAACGAGAAGCTACCTGCTTCAGCGGATTAACCACCATGTTTTCAACGACGTCGCAGCCATCATGCATAATATCCAACTGGTGACGCAACATTTGAAAAAACGCTACGAGGCCGAAAACGGTCCGGGCCATCACCTGGAGGATAGGGTGTTGACCTTGATACCGACCAAGGAAGGGGAATGCTTCCATCGGGACGAAGCGGGCAATTACTGGCGCATGTTCATTCTGTTGGCCAATACAAGGAGCTACGACATTGTCAAAACCCGGCAGCAGGCGAGGGAAGGTGGGCGTGCATTTGGTCAATTCCAACGCCTTTTGGCAGATGTGGATGTTAACCTCATCCAAGAAGTCTTGCCGGATTTCCACCACATCGGTAAGCGGTTGGACAAACTTGACAGGGCGGTCGCTGCGGATGCGGCAGGCCGCGTCCATCGGGTGGGCGACGAATTGGCGTTCATCGGTAGGCGTGCGCAACGGATGCATACCATCTTGGATTTGGCGGCTGATGGGCGGCTACCTGTGCGCATTACGCACAATGACACCAAATTCAATAACGTGCTGCTGGATACGAACGACAAGGCGCAATGCGTGATTGATTTGGACACCGTAATGCCGGGATACGTCGCATATGATTTCGGCGATGCAATCCGTACCATCATCAATAGCGCGGCGGAAGACGAAGCCGATTTGGACAAGATACAATTGAATATCCCGTTATTCGAGGCTTATACGGAGGGGTATTTCGAAGAAGCTCATCCATTTTTGACAAAGCAAGAAGTGAGCTCGCTCATGGAGGGTGTGCTGCTGCTTCCCTATATGCAAGCGGTGAGGTTCCTTACGGACTTCCTGGAAGGCGACCATTACTATAAGATCCACCATGCCGACCACAACTTGCAGCGTACACGGGCACAGCTCAGATTGGTGGAGCAGTTGGAAGCCCATGAGCCCGAATTGCAAAATATCATCGTCCGCGTAATGAATCGATACCAACCGGTTGGTTGAGATAAACCCGATAACAATGAAACGATTACTCATCCCGTTTTTGGAAAAGGTCGATTACCGTTCGTCGGTGGATGAGCTGTTGGCGGCGTCGGATACACTGGAAGCCAATGATCTTGCTGAGGTATCCTGGCCAGCATTTCCTTATAGGCCATTTGTGCGTTTCAAGGTAGGACATACAGCAGACAGCTTGCTGTTGGCATATACGGTCAGGGAGGCACATGTACGAGCCGAGTACCGCAACACCAACGATCCGGTTTACCAAGATAGCTGTGTCGAATTTTTCTTGTCTTTTGACGGAGTAAACTATTACAACTTGGAATTCAATTGCTTAGGGGTCGGATTAATCGGGTATGGGGATGCCGATAAACAAAAGCGTAGACGATTGCCCAAAGAAACCGTGGAACTTGTAAGGGCCTGGCCAAGCATCAAACCAAAGGCACCGGAGGCCGCCGATACGGAATGGTCGCTTTTGCTGTCCATTCCATTTACAGTATTCGATGCGCATGCGATTGATTCCATGGCCGGGATGCGCTGCCGCGGCAACTTTTACAAATGCGGCGACAATTTGCCGGTGCCGCACTTTGTTTCCTGGAACCGCATCGACTACCCGGAGCCAAATTTCCATTTGCCGCAGTTTTTCGGAGAGCTATGGTTCGAGTGAATCGAATAAGGCAGTCCGCTTCGAGATCGGTAAAATAATATTGGAAATTAAATTCGAATCACCTATCTTTGCACGCTCAACAAGGAATATTAGTAACTCATCAGATAAAATGAAGAAAGACTTGCATCCATCGAATTACAGATTAGTGGTTTTCAAGGATATGTCAAATGATTATGCTTTCCTGACGAAATCATGCGTTGACACCAGGGAGACCATCACGTGGGAAGATGGAAATGAATATCCATTGGTAAAGCTGGAAATTTCCCACACTTCGCACCCTTATTATACCGGTAAGATGAAATTGGTTGATACCGCAGGACGTATCGACAAGTTCCGCAGCCGTTACAGCAAGAAATAAGGCGCCCGTTGGATAAATGAATATTGGTCCCGATATTTTATCGGGACTTTTTTATTTTAGCCGTTCTAAATGGGAACCTATGCATATCGCGCCATTTGGCAAATTTAGTCACTCATAGAATATCAAGTATTATGCGAAAGAAAATCGTTGCCGGAAACTGGAAGATGAACCTCGACTATCAGCAAGGCATCAGCCTGTTTTCTGAAATTGTAAACATGGCTAAGGATGAGGTATTGGGAGACCAGCAAGTGGTCGTGTGCAGTCCATTCATCCACCTCCACAGCATCGCCCAGTTGGCTAAGGGTGTCGGCCGGGTCGCAGTGGGGGCCCAGAACCTCTATTTTGAGGAAGCTGGTGCCTATACCGGGGAAGTGTCGGCCTTGCAGGTGAAGTCCACGGGAGCCAACTACGTGATTTTGGGCCATTCCGAGCGCCGGGCTTATTTCCATGAAGACGACTATGTGCTGAGCAAAAAGGTGGACGCGGCACTGAAGCATGGGTTAACGCCGATTTTCTGTATCGGCGAAACGCAGGAGGAGCGGGAGTCCGACCGCTATTTCGAGGTGATTAGGAAACAATTGGAACAGGGGGTTTTTCACCTGGGGAACGATGCGTTCACCGGTATCGTGCTGGCTTATGAGCCCGTTTGGGCAATCGGCACGGGTCTGACGGCTTCGCCCGAACAGGCACAGGAAGTCCACGCGTTTATCCGGAATGAGGTAGCGAAGCAATACAACCAAGATATCGCTTCCCGTACGACGTTGTTGTATGGGGGCAGCTGCAACCCCAAGAATGCACCGGAACTCTTTGCACAGCCCGATATCGATGGCGGACTTATCGGCGGAGCATCGTTGAAATCACGGGACTTCATAGACATCGTAAAAGTGTTCAACGGTAGTAAAGGGGCATGAGGTACACGGAGGTGATTTTTACCTGCAAGGGGGACGAAGGCTGGCAACAGGATGTATTGATGCACGAACTTGCTGGCATGGGGTTCGATACCTTTGAGACCCGCGACAATGGCTTTGCAGGCTACATCGCCTCCGAGCAACTTGATTTGCAGTCACTGGAGTCGTTGCTAATACACCAACCCGTGGGATTTGAGGTGGCCTATAAGGTGAAGGAAATCCTTCCGCAGAATTGGAACGAGGTATGGGAGCGGAATTTCGAACCGGTAGTCGTGGCGGATCAATGTTACGTAAGGGCTACCTTCCATCCCCCCGCACCTGCCTATCCCTATGAAATCATCATCGATCCCAAAATGGCTTTCGGAACGGGCCACCACCAAACCACATCGCTAATGATGCGTTATCTATTGGAAACCGATTTGGATGGGAAAACGGTATTGGATATGGGGTGCGGTACAGGCATATTGGCTATCTTGGCGGCCAAATTGGGGGCATCATCCGTATGGGCAATCGACAACGATCCCGTATGTGTGGCCAGTGTGGAGGAAAACAAAGTGCTGAACAGCGTGGCACATATTGTCTCCAAATGTGGTTCGATGGAATTGATTGTGAACGAAACATTTGACATTATCTTAGCAAATATCAACCGAAACAGCTTATTGGACCAATTGGCGGGCTATGCCGGATCTCTCCGAGCAGACGGATTGCTGTATGTTAGCGGCTTTTACGACGGTGCAGATTTGGCCGCGCTGAAAGCGGTTGGGCTCCAGTATGCATTGGTTTATGAAGATCATAGGGTATTAGCCGATTGGGCAGCGGCGCGGTTCGTTAAAAAAGAATAATTATGCGAGTACATTTCATAGCCATCGGCGGCAGTATCATGCATAATCTCGCCATCGCATTGGCCAAGAAAGGGTATATGGTCAGCGGTTCGGATGATCACATCTATGAACCTTCCCGCACCAACCTCGACAAGGAGGGCCTGCTTCCCGAACCCGGGTGGAATCCCGCTCGCATCACGCCTGATATCGATGCAGTCGTGTTGGGAATGCATGCCAAGGCGGATAACCCCGAGTTGCTGAAGGCGCAGGAGATGGGTATCCGCATCTATTCGTACCCGGAGTTTATTTATGAACAGGCCAAAGAAAAGATGCGGGTGGTGATAGGGGGCAGTCACGGAAAAACCACCATCACGAGCATCATCATGCATGTACTCAAATCCATCGGAAGGGACTTCGACTATTTGGTAGGGGCAAAGCTCGATGAGTTCGATTACATGGTAAGGCTGACCAAGGATGCGCCGCTGATTATTATCGAAGGAGACGAATACCTGGCTTCTGCGATAGACCAGCGACCGAAATTCCATTTATACCGGCCGCATATCGCATTGATTAGCGGCGTGGCTTGGGACCATGTCAATGCATTCCCGACATTCGAAAACTACGTCAACCAATTCCGGTTATTCATCAAGAGTATCGAGCCCAAGGGTACGTTGGTGTACAACAAAGAAGATAAACGGCTCCAGGAATTGGTGCTCGAAGACCAATCCAAGATAAACAAACACGGCTATCGCACGCCCGAGTACACGATTAACAAGGGAATCACGTACATGCATACGCACATCGGGAATATCCCGTTGCAGGTTTTCGGTAAACACAATTTATCCAATATCGCAGCGGCATTTACCGTATGTGAGTGGCTTGGGGTGGAGCGCGAAGCATTTTATGCAGCCATCAAAGAATTCAAGGGTGCTTCCCGGCGGTTGGAGTACGTCGCCAGCGACAACGATAGTGTCGTCTATCAAGATTTTGCGCATACGCCAGCCAAATTAAAAGCCAGCATACATGCGCTCAAGGAGCAGTTCCCGGACAAGGCGTTGGTCGCGATCATTGAGTTGCATACCTACAGCAGCCTCAACATGGCTTATCTAAATGAATATAAAGATACCATGAGCGAAGCGGAATACCCCGCCGTCTTCATTAACCAAGAGGCGTTGAAACAAACGAATGCGGAGGCCATTTCGGGGGATACCCTTAGGAATGCATTCAACCAACCTAACTTGGTTTATTTCAGCAATGTGGACAGCATGAAACACTACCTCCAGGATATGGATCCTGCTGGGAAGAATTTATTATTCATGAGTTCAGGAAATTATGGTGGCATAAATCTTGTTAATTTTGCCGATAAGTTCCTGTATAAATGAAAGTTTAATTATATTAGTTTCCCGATTAAGAAAGACAACTACTTAAATTTCAATATATCATCTTACCAATGAATGCATTAGGGAAAAAAATCAGGCTATTGCGCCACCAGAAGGGCTGGAGCCAGGAAGACGTAGCCAAACGACTGGATATATCCATACCGGCATTTTCCAAGATTGAAACCGGTATAACGGATGTCAACCTATCCCGGTTGGACCAGATATCTCGGTTGTTCGGCTTGACGGTGGTTCAGTTGCTGTCTACCAACGACTCAGAAGAAGAAAAAAAAACCGCTTCAGAACTAGCCGTCGTCAACAAGAAACTTCAAGAGCGGGAAGCGGAAGTAATTGAGTTACAGAAGAAGGTAATCGAGCTCTACGAATTGCTGCATAAAAAATCGGCGGAATAACAATAGCCATCCGCCGATTACTACAGGCAAATCCTTATATACGATAACTGCATCTACTATGCGTTGATGATTCAATCATAGTAGATGTGTTGAAAAAATCGACGATAGCGAGCTGTAGGCCATGCCAGTTGGATGGGCTGCGCTAACATCCTACATCTCTTTCGGTAGGTAACGGTTCACTTTCAAATAGGAGGGTTTTTAATCAATAATCGTCATCGTCATCGAAGTCATCGAACTCATCCAATGAGTCGAACTCATCCAATTCAAAGCTCTCTTCATCCTCGAAAAGGTCATCCGAATCATCATCATCTTCAGGCCCACCACCGTCAAAAGTAACCAAAACGTCATCCTCCAAAATCGCGAAATCGTTGTCGTGCATCATTGGCGTTTCCATATTCATGTTAATAGCGTATTGTTATTATATTTAGGATAAAAATAGCAAGTTTTTGGTTTCAAAACATTTTTTTTGAAAAAAATAAATTCCTCTTGGTTAGTCACTTATTTCGCCGATTGTGTTGTCTTCTTGCATGATTTCCTTTAGCTTAGGCAAATCGGCTGTGCTGGTGATGCCGAAATGATCCATGAACAGATCGCTGGTGCCATATAGGATAGGCTTGCCCAGTGTATCGGCCTTCCCAACGATTTTGATGAGCTCCTTTTCCAGCAACCGTTGTACCGAGTAGTCGCAGTTGACACCGCGGATTTGCTCGATTTCCAGTTTCGTGATGGGTTGGCGATAGGCGATGATGGCGAGTGTTTCCAAAGCGGCTTGGCTAAGCTTCTTTTTTGCACGGTGTGCCTGCAATTGATTGACCGTGTCGTAATACGCCGGCTTTGTCAAAAATTGGTACCCATTGTTTATGGACTTCAGCTCCAGCACGTGGCTATCTTCGAGGTAGCGGTTCTTTATCGTCTCCAGTGCGGCCTCGATATGCCGTTCATCGACTTCCCTCCCCACTGATGCCTCTAGTACCTGCTTGATTTCTGATACGCCAATGCCAAATTCCGAAGCATAAATCAGGGCTTCTATTTGTTGGTCTAAATTCACTACGGTTTCCTCTTAGCGATTAATAGTCAATGACCTGCTCCTCCATGGCCCTGGGTATCTCCCTGAATTCATATTTTTGCGTCCGCAACTGGGGCAGAAACCCCGCTTCGCGTATGGCATCCTGGATGGATTTGGAAGTAAACCGGTGTGGGGCGCCTGCGGCGGATACCACGTTTTCTTCGATCATGATCGAGCCGAAATCATTCGCTCCGGCATGGAGGCAGAGTTGGGCAACCCGTTTTCCAACCGTGAGCCAGGAAGCTTGGATGTTTTTGATGTTGGGCAGCATGATGCGGCTCAATGCAATCATTCGGATATATTCTTCGCCGGTCACGTTGTTGGTGATTCCCCTGAGACGTTTGAGCAAGGTGCCGTCGTCCTGAAAAGGCCAAGGGATGAACGCGATGAAGCCATAGGCATCTTTCGGGCGTTCTTCTTGTACTTGCCGTATCCATACGAGGTGCTCAAATCGCTCGGTCAAGGTCTCCACGTGGCCAAACATCATCGTCGCCGACGTGGGTAAGTTGATTTGGTGTGCCGCCCGCATGACATCCAACCACTCCTTGCCGCCGCATTTACCCTTGGAGATGAGCCGTCTCACGCGATCGTTCAGTATCTCCGCGCCTGCACCGGGCAACGAATCCAGTCCGGCTTCTTTTAAGGCGCGAAGCACATCGATGTGACTCATGCCCTCGAGCTTGGCGATGTGGGCAATCTCAGGGGGGCCAAGCGAATGCAGTTTCAATGTCGGATAGAGGCTTTTCAACTCCTTGAAAAGGTCGACGTAGAACGACAATCCCAGTTCGGGATGGTGCCCGCCCTGTAGCAGCAACTGGTCACCGCCGTACCGGAAGGTTTCTTCGATTTTCCGCTTATACGTTTCGATGTCGGTGATATAGCTCTCCTCATGCCCGGGTCTGCGGAAAAAGTTGCAGAACTTGCAGTTGGCAATGCATACGTTCGTGGTGTTGACATTCCGGTCGATCTGCCAGGTAACCTTACCATGGGGCACTTGGATTTTCCGTAGCTCATTCGCCACATAGGTCAAGTCGGCAATGGATGCGTGGTTATACAGCTGGATTCCTTCTTCAACCGAAAGAAATTCGAAATCCAGTGCGCGGCCAAGCAAGTTGTCAACGTTCATGCTAGCAAAGATACGCAGTTTTTGATAAATCAAGGCACCAACTTCAGCAACATCCCCGGACCCTCTGTCAGCACGAAAATATAACCTTCGGGATTTTGTGCGATTTGCCGAACGCGCCCGATCCCTTCGAGCAGTTTTTCCTCATGTACATAACGGCCGTTGGCAAGTTCGATACGCGCCACGTGCGTTAGTGCCAAGGCACCAACAAATAGGTTACCCTGCCATCCCGTATACTTGTCGCCGGTATAGAAAAGCAGTCCACAGGTAGCAATCGACGGTGTCCAATAATGGATGGGCTGTTCCATTCCTTCTTTTTCTGTAAGCTCCGAAATGATGGCACCGCTGTAATCGATGCCGTAGGTGATTACAGGCCAGCCGTAATTTTTTCCTTTTTCGACGATGTTGAGTTCATCACCACCGCGCGGCCCGTGTTCTGTGGCGTAGATGATGTCATTCATACTGTCATAAGCCATTCCCTGTACGTTGCGGTGCCCGTATGACCATATGCTAGGCTTGGCAGCCGGATTATCAGCGAAGGGATTGTCGCTTGGAATACGGCCGTCGTCGTGCAGCCGATGAATTTTGCCCATATCGTTGGAAAGGTTTTGGGCGTTATCCTTCGTTCCCCGTTCCCCCGTGCTGAAATACAAGTATCCCGCGTTGTCGAAAATGATACGGCTTCCGAAGTGGACGCCGGAGGTCGAAAGCGGCATGGTTTGGTATACGGTTTCGAGGTCGGTGACTTGATGACCTGTCAGTCGGAAGCGGATCAGCGTCGTACTGCCTCCTCCATGCCCGGGCTTGGCATAGGTTGCGTACAGCCAACCGTTGTCGGTATACCGGGGGTGAAGCTGGATGTCCATCAACCCACCTTGCCCTCGTTCGTAAACTTCGGGAAACCCTTCGATTTTTTGACCGGCATCCCGCTCATGTTCGAACACGAAGATTTCGCCCTTTCGTTCGGTAACCAGCATACGGCCGTCGGGCAGCCAGACCATACCCCACGGATTTTCCAGTCCGGTATGGAGTGTGTCGATGTAAAAATCGATTTTTTCTGAGCTTATTGGGCTGCCTGTCTTCGGTATGCTGTGATTGCCGTTTTGCCCGTTGCTCCCACAAGCAGACAATCCGACGCTTCCCACAATTACGCCGATTAGCAAGAAGTGCGTTTTCATCACCATTTAGTTATCGCAAGCAAAGATATGGAATAATTTGGCTGGCAGCGGATGAATTGCATTGCAGCCACACTATCCGCGAGTTTCCCCAGGATTAATCCAGCATATATCAACCTGACAATGTATCCAAGAAGGGCGCTTTGTCACCTCAAACCCATCTTATCTCCAAATGATACCTAGGAAGTATCCAATTTATATGCAGTCTTATATAACTGCATATATACTGGACATATACTGGATAATTACTGAGGTTAAGCTAAATAGATCATTCAGAAACATTGATGTTGCCCGCATTGGAAATCGATGATACGACGAGCATATTTTTTGCCAAAGCCAACAATTTCCTATCTTAGCCGCTTCAACAGAATGCATGTCGACACTTGAAAAAAACCATAAACCCACCATCCGTGCGTGGGCTATGTTTGACTGGGCCAATTCGGCGTACAATTTGG